>Ga0157364_1001682_pt1 | contig 19272 bp, 13 predicted proteins | sample AttsexASBM2_FD_111476 | JGI IMG/M metagenome (GOLD analysis project Ga0157364, IMG submission 111476) | Fungus gardens microbial communities from leaf cutter ant in Ribeirão Preto, State of São Paulo, Brazil - Atta sexdens ASBM2 | ecosystem: Host-associated > Fungi > Mycelium > Unclassified ...
TGGCACGGAACATTTTATATCGTAAATATAAGATTGGTAACTGAATTAACTTCAATCACTTGTATAATTATCTAATTTATTTAATCGATATTGAGTAAGCAAAATAAATATTGCGCAGAATTGCATTTTATTATTAACTTTAGAAAACAATATTCAATGATATAAATGACATACACAAATAAAAAATTTCAAGTAATTTTATATAAACATTATACATTGATTTTAAAGCAATTTACGGAACTTCGACAAATCTTACATGTCTATAGACACGCAACGGTACTTTCTGCATTCATTGTTCGCCTCTTTGGAGCCCATAGCGGAGAACCACATATGTCATCATAATAATTATATGTATACGTAACTTGTAATATATTCCGACTGGTAATAATACTTTTGTAAAATAATATGCATAGTTGTGTATCTTTTTTGCGACCTTTATAAACTGTTAGGTAATACATTAAAATGGTTTAAAGAAAAGAAACTTGTCGACAACGAAACCTTTAAACCATAAATTAAGGTGTGTCACCATGAAATTTTAATGTAAGTAATCTATACTTACATATAAAAAACATAGAATTTATTATTGTCGTCAGTTCCACCTCACATCTGGCTGTCATCGTTAATTCTGTTACTCATATTGATCGATAATTCTGGCAGGATACAAGCGGTTAAAAGAGCTTATTAAATATACATATATGGGTAAAGCGAATATACATGCTGTAATATCTGCAGTTAATTCTGAGCTAGTCAAAATATTGCACAGAATTGCATTTTATCTATTTATTTTGGAAAATAATAATCACATATATACGTATATTTTGGAAAATAATAACCACATATTATACGTATATAATAATAATATTATACGTATATAGAGTAAGAAGAGAGAGAGAGGGAGAGAGAGGGAGAGAGAGAGAGAGAGAGAGAGAGAGAGAGAGAGAGAAAGTGTCGAAAAAATCTTATATTGAAAATTCTCCACATTGAAAATTAAATAAAGTAAAAATGTTTAAATAAATAAATAACAGAAGTAAAAATGAAGCAGTATAAATTATAGAAGATTGTAAATAAAAATTTAATGAAAAAGAAGCACATAATAATCAATAATTCTTATTTAATTATGTGTTATCTTGTCTTGTTTAATGATTTATTATATAATAGATAATAGGAAACTTAAATGATTAATAACATTAATCATACAGATAACTTAATTAGAAAATATGATTCCCTAGCTTCCATACTATCTTCCATTTGAATTATGTTATTTATATTTGTTGTAATATGTTATAAGCCGAGTATGACGTTTTAAGTAACTGTAATAAAAAGGTAAATCTTTTTTCAAATTTATTTTGTAATTGCTAATTTTGTAAAAAAATATTAAATTATGTTGCAAATAATAAAATATGTGTAATAATACGTAATTATTATAATCTCCAAAAAGATTTATGAAGTAATTAGCAGTGAAAAATATAAAAAAAGCTCATCAGAGTGCTTACATCAGTTGCTCGAATGCATAGAAAATTCTTTATTTTCATGTGCATAATAAAACAAATAAAATAAACGTTTCGACTCTTCATTTCGGGTCTTTATTAATAAATTGAAAATATAAATCGAAATTACATAAGTAAGTAACGCAAATTCCAAGATGGTGACAGATTCCCGATAATTTAGCTCGTTCTTCTTTATTCAAAGAAATTAGCTTTTATATAAAAAGGATAGTATGTAATTTTTGTAATAGAATAGTATAACATGATTAAAAAAATAAATCAAATTTTTTTTGAATGTCATAAATGTTTAGTGTATGAATTATAAAAATATATGATATCTATTACATTTTTAATAAAATGTATGCTATTATTAATTCATAATTAATTATTTAAACAATAGACTTGTTATACTCACGCTCACGAAAGAATTAAGGTTCATCGTAAGAATGTATGCGCTAGAAAATTCAATAGGTATTAACGAGCGATTCATAATTATTAATAAACTCTGTTTTCTGTTTTGCTTCATTGTTAACCATCCCATTCCAAAGATATTAACAATGAGTTGAACACTCTATATTAAACAATATGTACATAAATTAAAAAATGTTATACAAGATTCTTAAAATGGAATTGCAATTAATATTTTCTTATATCAATTACAGAATTTTTTATTGTTAAGGTAGTTTTTCATAAACTGAAAATTTTATTCCTAAAATCGATGGATGGAATATTTGTAATAAGACTAATAATTTTATATCTAGAAAGTTTTCAATATCATAAATGTTGAATAAATTATATAACACTGCCCGTTCAAGCTTTCTGAAATATGCACCTTTAGTTTTACTTCGTTTCCATACCAACAATAAATGAGAATTTGTGTGAGCATGGAGCATGTGTATAATATCAATGGAAAGCATTGCGCAGTCAATGTCATCTTTGCTAATTGATACAAATTGGAACATATCACCAGTGTGCTCACAATAAATTGAATAGCGATAATTATCTTGAATTTTTCATTCACCATTAATGCAAATCTACAAAACACAAACATTTATAATATACTTATTTATTTAAAATATAAATTTATTTGAATATAAATTTTTGCATTCAAAATATTTTTAGAAGATATTTATACAGAGTAAAAAATTTTAAATATAATGAATCGAATACTATAAAAAATATGAATCGAATACTATAAAAAATACGAAACGGAAAATACAAAAAAACATTTTAGACAATAGTTGTATGGCTTGAAAGAGTACAAATAATGATAAAATTAATTTTTGAAAAAAAAATTTTTCGTAGTCATATCTCTATCTTTTTAAATGGAATTATATGATTTATATATATATATATATATATATATATATATATATATGTATAATTCCTCTAATTATTTTGCTTATAAAAATATAAACACTGTACAGGCCGGATACTCAATAAGAATTAAAATTACGCCAATGTGGCGTCATCGTCCATTTTCTTTTCAATTTTTCAAATATTTTCTCACCATTTTACAATCTGCAAGATTGTCAAAGAAACTAACTTAAATATACAATCGTGCTGACGTACACATTCGCGCAAATTCTTTTGGCCGAGGAAGTTCTTTTTCAACCGGCACTCCAGTATTTCGAGCTGACAGCATACGTGTAATAATAAACCACAAATCAGACTGTCGCATGCAACGTTCACCATAGACCCAATAGTCGAGCTTATTAATTGACGAGCATATATGATGTAGAATATCATCTCGGATGTGTAGTTATACGGTGTCCACTCTCTGTACGTTAAATTACCTTTTCGAAAATCGGTGAATAATGATGTCAACATGACGCATGCACATGTCGTCTCGACTAAAATTGTGTACCATAATGTATTCGTCCTACAAAATAGAAGAGCAGATTGTTTTTTTATATTTTTCATTAAACATTTTACATTAAATATTTTTCTTTGCGCTATTATTCTATATAAATTAATTATTTTTACTAAATTTTTGAAATATTTTTATACATTCTTAAAGCGAGAACTTTTTATATACTTACTGTATTGTTTTGTCGAATTTTTGGCGGATTTCTATTTCGTCAGCCTCTAATGGGATAAACGGTTTCTGAGTAAGAATATTGGTTAATATCCCTATATTGTTGCGATTTATCAAAAGACCGACCATTTTACAACAGGAAATAATCATGGCGAGCATAATGTAGAAAGTATCCGTAAAATCGTTGGCATTGTTGACGTTCAAAACGATATCCATAAGTTGTGGCAACATGAAGGTGAAAAGCAGTAATATTATAGAAATGGTATATACGTTATATATAGTACGTTTACACAATGAGGTCCATGAATTTGGTGGCCAACATCCCACAACCGTAAGAATTTTTAATGTAAATTTAAGAACCTGCATTTTCCGTGATTTAATGTCACTCTCAATGTTAATAACGTTTTATTAAATTATTCTTATTGCTGTAATTTATGTAAATTGTATGTGTGATTAAGTATATTAATATCGATAACGTTTCCTCCTCTTAATTAATAATATTATTAAGTGCTAATAAACTATTCTCACAAAATATTAAATGTTGACTGATTATCATATACGGCACGCTCTTTCGACGAAGATATTTGTTTAACATATAAGTAAAATAATACAATAATATAAATAAGATTCACGTGTCATATGTGAATGTACTTAATTTTGTAAAACATGAGAAATTTAAGGTACAAATCAATAATAAAGTTTCTTCACATATATAAAATAAAAAGGTTTTTTTCTTTGATATAGTATCATGAACCAACTTTGCGAAATTCTATGCGACGAATCTCGGAATATCTATAGCCTCATGATATGACTTTCTGGAAGCAATACTGCTCTTCCCCTCCGCGCTTAATAGCTATATAATTATCGTAATACTAAACTCGCAATATCATTCCCTATTTTCCTGCTACGGTTTGCATGTACGTACATTTTTATCAAATACAAACTTTATATGACAACTATGTGATATAATAATACAGCGAAAAGAAAAAAAAGCAGTAAAAGAAAGCAGTAAGTCGTAGAAACTATTAATAAACCATGAATTGTTTTATCTTTATAAAATCGTAATATAAATAACCCACCAATTTACTTACTTATAGTAAATATTTATCAATGTTGTTGACGCTACATTTGCCATTCGTCTCAAATTCTAATTTCTAATTCTACTTCAATTTGAACAGTCATAATCTTTAACAAAATATAAATAGGAAAAACTTTTTATAAATGCACATGCATCTATATTTATTTTGGATCTGTTATGTTATACATGAACAGGATTAATGGTATTTCTTATTATACATATATTGAAGCATCTATTTTTTTTAATTAAAAAAAAATATTCTCAATCTTCTCCTCAACATGTCGTATAAAAAAAAAATTATTAAAAATAATTATAATAGAATACATATAAGCAATTGTCATTTATTTATCCATAAATGAAATACCAGTTGTGATACAAACTTCTACAGATATTTTTATTAACAATAAGATGATGTATTGGAAAACATTTTAGTAACTTCAATTTTTTCATTTTGTCTTTTACTTACGATTTCTATACTTGTTTTAATATATTATAAGCAGAATATGATGTTTTAAGTAACTGCAACAAATGTATATAAATCTTATAATCCATTTTTTTTACAATTCTTATTAGTCTAACATACATAAACAATATATTATCTTCATAAACTTAGTGTTGTATCAAAATGATTTTTATATATATTTTTATATATATTAACTTCTATATAAATTATTCATTTTCTTATTTTCCATAGTTAGATAAAATATATTTTAACCAAAAATAAAATTTATTATTAATTGCGCCAATAATAAATAAAATTGAAAATTAATTTTTTACTAACCCCAACAAAAGAATCGAGATTCATAGACAGTACGTAAGCGCTGGTAAATTCTATTGGTACTGCTGCACGACTCATAATTATTAATAAATTTCTTTTCAGATTTCTGTTCATCGTCATCCAATTCATCGCAAAAACGTTGTCGAGTAGTTGAATGCTCTATATTTCAAACATACAAATTATCAATTAATTTTTTAAAATTAACAAATTTGATTATTTTGAACCGTAAACAGTATTAATCTATTAGAATTAAAAAATTTGATTACAAAGTTTGTGTATTATTACATAAATTTATTTACTTTAAATTTATTGACTTTAATATTAAATTATGTATACTTTACTGGGTTTTTAAAACCAAAAAATGCGTAACAACTTAATTACGCACACACCTTTAACTTTACTTCGTTTCCGTACCAACAATAGATGAAAATTTGTGTCAACATACAGGACATGTATAATATTAAAGGAAGATAGCTCGCATTTAAACTCGTTGATTTAGTCATTTGGTATAAATTGGAACATACTACCAATGTACTCACTACAAATTGCATAGCAATAGTCATTCTAAATTTATTGTTTAATCTGAATGCATACCTGTAAAATTTATTACATAAATGACACTTTTCAAAATTTTTCAAGAGAAAATAAAATAGAAGATAAACATTATAACAATATGCAAAAAAATGTTACCAAAATGCTTCAAATCAGAATAAAATATACAAATATATAACAAAAAAATTTTTTTTATTAATGTGAGATCTTTTACTTTTACTTTTTTAGTAATATGTATATATTTGCAGAATATAAGATAAAACAACTAACTGCAATATACTGTCGTGGTGACGTACACAATCGTGAAGAGTATCGTCATTCGATACTTTGCTTAGTCGGCATTCTAAGATCTCGATTTGGCAGCAAATGTGTACCAACAATCCGCAAATGAGACTGTCACAGGCCACATTAACGAGCGATCCAGCCGTCAGACTAATAAGTTGATGAGCATATGTAAGACAAAATATGATGCTAGACGAATAATAATCATATGGTAGCCATGCTCTATATGTTAAATTTCCTTTTCTGAACATCGTGAATAAAGATGTCACAGTTATACATGCGCAAGTTGTTTCCACCAAAATCGTATAGTAGAGTGTGTTGATACTGCAAACTGTGGAGATAGTTACGCTTATTTATGTAACACAACTTCTAATATTTAATTATTAATTATCAAAATATAAAAATACTTGTAACAATTAGATGTTATTATTTAGTACTACGCATTTATATATAATTTTCGTATAAAAAAAACAAAATTTATAATAGTTTTTCTAAATTAATTATTAACTTATTTTTTAAAATAATCTTTAATTATGCGGTAAAACTTACTATATAAGTCTATCGAATTTATATCGAATTCTCATTTCGTCCATTTCCAATGGTCTGTATGGCTTTTTGATGAGTACGTTGATTAACATATTAATATTCTTTCGATTCACTAATAAACTGAGCATTTTAGAGCACGAAACAACCGATGCCATCGTGGCGTATAAATTTTCGGTAAAATCTTCGGCATTGTCAACATTCCAGACAATGTCCAAAAATTGCGATATCAAAAAAGTATATAATAATATAATCATAAAAACCGTATATGCATTGTATATTATACGCAAGTAAAGTGACGAACATGATTGTGGCCGCCAACATCCAATAATCGTCAGAATTTTGAAGGTTAATTGCAAGACATGCATCTTTTATTTCACGTTAAGTCGTTTTCTTATATTTAAATTTCACTTAAATTTTTGTACAGTAATTGCAAATATCATATAGAAAAAATTATTTGCGAGAGGTTAAAAAATATTTTGCACAAAATTTTATTTACTTCAATATTTCTAAAACTATGGCATCTTTAAAATAGATTAAGAAACAACGAATAAGACATTTTCTGAACGACAATCGTGAAACGTTTGTGCCCCATTCTTTTCTTGAAAGATTCTATAGTCTCTACTATTATGTTATTATCATAATAGTAGAGAGTATGGAATCTTTCAAGAAAAGAAGAGACACAAATGTTTCACGATTGTCAGTCGGACTTGAATCATTGATCCCATAAATACATATTTATTGTTCCGTACGATAATAACAGTCTCTAAAATACAATTTATATTCTCTTTTTAGATAATGTTTTTATATTTCGTTACAAATATCACGTAAGAAACGGAAAAATATGAATATCCCGACTATTTTATCATAAATTAATAACTACTAAGTAACTCAATTATATCTGCATTTCTCAAGTTTAAAAAAATATCATTTGTCATGACTACTAAGCGTGTTGCTAAGTCGTTGCCATACATGATTCTATTTCCGTATTGATTTCAGGCACAATGATTTCTGACTTTCGTTAGAGGCAGATATTCAAATATATTACATTTATGAAATATGTCATAAACGACAGAATAGGTAAGAAAGTACAAAATATATAATAGATATAAAATAGATATTAATAAATATAAAATAATAAGGAAAATGTGCAACAAGATAAATATATTTAGATAATGTTTTTTTATTATTTTTAATCAGATAATTTGAATAATAAATGCTAATTATAAATACTAACAGTATAAATATACTTTTTCCTTTTTTTACACTTTTTCCTTTTTTTAGCTATTTTAAGATTTAATTTCATGAATATATTTTTGCCATCAATCTTTTACAGAATTACACCCGTATTTTTTCAAGTAAGTTGTAAGTGGAATACGACGTCTTGAGTATCTAGAATTAGTGTAAACACTCCTAATCTTGATTTAAAATATATTCTGTAATTAATAAATTTACAACTAATTTCACTAATAATATTAGATGTATTAGACTGTTGAATATTATTATATTATACAAGATGCTGAATCTGTTTTTGTTATTCCAAACAATCATTCCAAATTTTTATTTCTTGTGCATAATACAGTTTATTATTTAAATAAATAAAATTAAATAGTTAAAATTTGCTTAAATTCAAATTTTTAGTTTATTTTAGTAGTATAATAAAGCAATATATATGAGCAGCATTTTTCTAAAATGCATTTTGTTCAAAATTTCATTTTTGAAGTTAAAGATGACATAATATTCAATGTTAAGAAATTCATATTTTAAGTTATTTCATATCATATTCTGAAAGCATTTTTATACCATCAATTTATGTGCTGAAAAAAATCTTGACATTTGAAGTACATTATGTTCTTTAACTAGACACAATTAATTGTTTAAAATTTTTAGCAACTATTTAGCAATTTTAAACATTTTACATCTTACTAAATGACAAATTGTTATTTTCTGTAAAGCACGCAGCTTTCTTGTAATTTTCTTTCGTGTCTTTGAAAATTATAAATTTTGGACAAAACGCATTTAAAAATTCTGCTCCTCACATATTATAAATATCTTAAATTAAAAACATATTTAAATATACTTGAAAATAGAATTTGGTGAAATTAGTTTCATTAATATCTATACTAACACCCATAAAGGAATCAAGATTCATAGGAATAATATAAGCACAAGTAATTTGAATAGGCACAATTGTTCGCCTCATTATTATTATTAGAGATTTCTTTTTATTTTTATTCAGTGTTAGCCACTCCATTTCGAAAATGTTATCGATCATTTGATGACTCTACTGAAATATATAAAATGTATCCATGGATGTAATTTTTGTTCAAGAAATGAAAGATAATCATGTTATTAATATATACCTCTTAAATATTGAAATATTTTAACAATATTATACCATTTGTTATTAAATATAGATTGAATAAATTTGACATATTATTTTAAAGCATTTATACTTACCACATCTACTAAATTATCTATTACCATACCTTTATTTTTACTTCATTTCCATACCAACAATAGAAGAAGATTTGTGTTAACATGCTAGATATATATAATGTCATTTCAATGTATTTGGCTTTTGTAGTTGTTTTGCTTATTTGATAAAGGCTAAAGCATATTATCAATGTACTTGTTATAAATTGGATAATAATTATCAGTCTAAATTTCGTATTTACAATATACGCCAGTCTAAAATTTAATTTTGATTATGTAACGACATATTATTAATATATACATATTTTAAAGTAATAAATCTGATAAAAACAGTATTATGATAAGAAGTATAATTTAAAAGCTACGAGTATTACATAAGAATTTATAAAATTTATAAAATTATAAGACAACCTGATGATATGATAATGTTGATATACACAACCGCGAAGAACATTAGAATAAGATATAATTTTTTTCAAGCGACAAGTCAAGATTTCAATTTGACAACAAATATGAACCAGTAATCCACAAATGAGAGTGTCACAACCAACATTTATGAACGCTGCGATAGCCAAACTTATCAATTGATGTATATACATCAAATAAAACAGTATCGTTGATGAATAATCAAATGGTAACCATGCCCTATACGTTAATTTTCTATTTTTTAAATTCATAGATAAAGAAGATAAGATAATACATGACATTGTTACAGCTCCCAGGTATACAAAGCGCTGAGTATTAATTCTAAAATAATTATAAAGTATTTTTCAAATAATATATATAATAATTTTTCAAAATTTTTTAATACATATATATACATATATTTTATATAAATATATATATATGTATAGTATATATACTTTTATTTCTTTTAACTTAAAAAAATTTACTTTTAATCATTTTTAGATGTGTTTGCTCCATTTTCCAGTCACAATAAGAAATTAAATGTTAAATGTATTAAAATTATTTAAAAAATAAAAAAACGGTTTTAAATTCTAATATAAAAAGTAATATAAAATATATTTCAATAGTTTTTAATAATATCAAGTGAGAAATAATACAATATTATTATTAAAATATTGTTTATTAAAACTTACTCTATGTCTTTATCAAATTTATATAAAATCTCCATTTCAGTTGATTTGGACGGTCTATATGGTTTCTCCATCAGCATATCGATTAACATAATAATGTTTTTGCGATTCGTTATCAAAATTAACAATTTACAGCAAGAAATAAACATGGCAAGTAATACAAAAAAATTATCCGAAAAATTATCGGTATTATCAACGGTTAATATTAAGTCCATTAATTGCGAAAGCATAAAGGTATGTAGTAATAAAATTATTATACTTGTATATAGGTAATATGCTATACGTTTATGTAACGACAACCAAGAATCGGGTCGCCAACAACCAAATATCGTTAAAAGTTTAAAAGTAAATTTAAGAATATGCATTTTTAAAGAGCTTATTTTTTTTGTATTCTCTACAAAACACAGTACATGTAATTAATTACTGTAAATTGTGTAAATGTATATTATTATTAATAATATTAAATATTTTTCTAAAATATTATGCAGTTTTGTTAAGATCGCTTCTATTATTATAGAAGTTTTTTTTATTTTTAGTTTTCTAAAAATATTACTTGTGTGTTACATTAATACCTAAAAAAGCTCTTTGATTAACAATCGTAAGTAGATTGCACATTAGCCATAAAAGAGACAAATTAAATTAATATAAAGAAAAAATGCTTTAAACAATTATAACCACAGAATATAGCACATAGTATAACGCATGATAAAATCTTTAGGATAACTGACAATGGTCTATAGCTTTGCGGATCGAATTTCTTAAACTAGATAGTAGATATCCAGTATACCATTTCCACCCTTCGTAACTTCATAATTTATTTTGTAACGTATCCCTCGCGAAATGTATTCCTCGTGAAATAATTTTTTCATAACTCAACTGACAACTTGCAATACATATACAACAAAATTTACATATACGAACAAACCTAATTATATCTTTAAATGTAACAATGCTTTTTAGAAAAAATACGAGATAGAATAGTCAAATATTAAACAAATAGTTATAACCTATCTTCATTAATATTGGTGCAGATACTTTCTATGATATCTTCACCCTTTTACGATATTCAAGTAATTCCAATTTCTATGAAATCTAAAATATTTCTTTCTATACCTATTTTTAGAATAATTGTAGCACTATAATTTCTTTTCCTTCATACAGTATTCTTTCATTCACAAAATCATAAGGTCAAAATTGTATTTATCCTACAAACACAATTTTACAGGTAAGAAAATATTATTACTAATGAGTAATAATACAATAGTAATATTATTATGAAAAATACAGTAGTATAGAAAGTATTTTTTATGCGTATTTGTATAAAAGATAGTTTATTTAATTTAATAAATTTTTCAATTAACTAATAATTTAATTAAAAAATAATTAAAAATTATGTTACATCAGCAACAAAGTATGTCATAGAGAACAGAATAAAAAAAGTGTAATGTATACGTTATATTAAATAATAAGAAGAATATGGAATAGAATAAATTATATATTTAGATAATCTAATTTTTTATAACAATATATGTAATGGAGAAACATTAAATACTAATTATGATACTAATTGCATATATTTTTCTTTACTTCCTGCTGCTTCCATGATTTTATTTCGTTTGATATGAGTAGTATATTAATTCTATTAGCTTCTTATACTGTTATTCCCGTATTTGTTGAAGTAAGTTGTATGTGGAATACGACGTCTTAAGTAACTAGAATTAGTATATAGACATGTATAATTTTGAGTTAAATATATTTTTAATAAATTTATAGCTAATTTCCTCGATATTAAATATGCTAAATTTTAATTATTAACTTTGCAAAACTAATGGTGAGTCTGATGGATTTATTCAATTGTATTCTTTATATTAAATCCGCAAATTTAAATTATTGTTATTAAAATAAGTTTAGTATTCATACTTTTTTATATTAAGTTGTTTGATTCCTTAAAATTAAGTGAAATAATATCTTTTAGTTAATATAAATTGTTCTCTCACAGATCCAGCATCAGTATCTGTGTTACAGATTTTGACATCAACTTTTCGAAATATTAAATACATATACTTCTGAATTTATTTATATTGGATATACAGAATGCCTAATAATGATCGGATCACTTTTCATGAGCAAATAGGATGGATAAAATTTAATCGAAAGTGTCTTATATTATTTTACAACTTTCGCAATACCGTTTGTAATTGTAAGCTGTGTTCCGATATACACTGTCAATACTGAAAATCTATAGTATATATTACGTGCACTATAGATTTTCAATGCAGTGTATATCGGAAGCAGTAATAAACAACATGTACGTGCCAAGCAATCTACAACTATCCTCATCACGCGCTTGTATTTGACGGATAGATCATACTGTTCAATAGTTTTAGAAATTAATATATCGTTAACTATATTACGAAAATTGCATAATGATATGGGAACTTTTTCATTCAATTTTGTCCACTCTATCTACTTATGAGAGATGATTTGGGTATTACTGAACATCCCTCCTGTATATTATTTGCTTATTTTAAATAATAATTTATTTAATATGCATCGTGTAGTGGAATGATTTTAATATATTAATTAATTAAATTTAAATTAAAAAATTTTGTTAATTAATTATTGTAATAACATAAGAAATCAATTATAAATCCTCACTTAAGTGCAAAATAAAGAAAATAAAATTTATTATCAAAACTAGTTTTAATACTATACCCATACTAACACTCATAAAGGAATTAAGATCCATAGGAACAATATAAGCACAGGTAATCTGAATAGGTACGATTGCTCGGCTCATTATTATCATTAGAGATTTCTTCCTATTTTTATCCAACGCTAGCCATTCAATTTCAAAAATATTATCGATCATTCGATGACTCTACTGAAATATATAAAATGTATTTCCATAGCATTTGTGCATTTAATAAAAAATATTTTTATTAATGTTTTTTAGATATTAAGATAGTCTAACAATATATACTATTAGCATTTAGCGAATAGATTTGGCGAATTATCTCTTAAGAAAGAGTATGTCAATATACTGATTAACTATTCAGTAACTGATAAAATATCAGTTACTGAACAGTTAATTAATATATTGAAATGTTTTTTCCTAAGAGATTTAAGAACATTCGTGCCAATTATATATGCACGTATTAACAAAAAGTGTCTGCTACCATACCTTTATTTTTAATTCGTTACCATACCAGCAATAGAAGAATATTTCTGTTAACATGCAAGATATATATAATATCATCTCAATATATTTGGCTTTTGTTGTTGCTGTACTTAATTGATAAAGACTGAAGCAAACCACCAACGTACTAGTTATAAATTGAATAGCAATAGTTAATCTAAATTTCGCATTTACAATAAACGCAAGTCTAAAATTTAACGATTTTTTTCAATTAATAAAATATTGTAATAAAAATCATGTGATAAATTAATATCATAATTTAAAAAAATATTTCGCAAAATATGATAAGATTTACCTGAAGATATGATAATGTTGATATACACAATCGCGAAGTACGTTTGAATAAGATACAATATTTTTCAAACGATAAATCAATATTTCAATTTGACAACAAATGTGGACCAATAATCCACAGATGAGAGTATCGCAACCAATATTTAAAAATCCTCCGGCAATTAAACATATCAATTGATGAGCATACATTAAGTAAAACAATAATGTTGACGAATAATCAAATGGTAACCATGCTCTATACGTTAATTTTCTAATTCTGAAGTTCACTGATAAAGATGTCAATACGACACATAAACATGTTACTGTTCCCAGACATATGAAACGTCGAGTGTTAATTCTGAAACAATAATAAAATAACTCTCAAATGTAATATTTTTTAGCTTTATATTTTTTTCTATCATATTTAGTTGATTAATTAAAAAATAAATTATATTTTTTATGACATGGATACATTTCTGTATACGATAAAATATATTAATCCTTTGGTTATAAAACCTACTGCTCTGCTGAAAGATACACTATACCTGCTGTATCTACTATACGTGCAGCTTAGCCGCAAAATTCAATTAAAATCGCGAACATGTTTTCGATGAATAAAATCAAAATAATTGAGAATATTTCTGCTTGATAATGACAAAATATAAAGAGAAGTTTAGAAAAAAGCCATTATAGTAGCATTTCATCCTAAAACTGTTTGAGAGGCCATTATATGGCGCTTTGTTCCAAAGAATAGATTAGCGAGAAACCATTATACGTGATATATATATATATATATATATATATATATATATATATACATAGTAGTCAGAAGGTAAAACATATTAATTTTGTTTAAATAATAAAAAAGCATTATAAATTATATTAAAAATCTAGAAGTAAAAGATAACATTTAATACATTTCAATAATTTATTTTTTTGTTGTTTGTTAATACTTACTGTATGCTTTTATCGAATTTATATAGAATCTCAATTTCAGTCGATCTCGACGGTCTACAAGGTTCTTTCATTAAAATGCCTATCAACATAATAATGTTTTTGCGATTCATCAGTAAAATGAACAATTTACAACAAGAAATAAACATGGCAATTAATATAAAAAAATTTTCAGAAAAATCATCGGCGTTGTTTACAGTTAGAATTACGTCCATCAATTGCGATAGTACAAACGTATTTAGTATTATAATTATTATACTGGTATACATGTCGTATGCTACGCGTTTATGTAGCGACGACCAAGAATCCGGTCGCCAGCCTCCAAATATCGTCAAAAGTTTGAAATTAAGTTTAAGAATGTGCATTTTAAAAAATATTCTTCTTTGATATCATCTACGAAGCACACAATTAATTACTGAATATTTTTTGTAATGTACAATATTATTAATTATATTAAATATATTTATAAAATAATTGACAATTTTATCAATTAAAAATTTCTATTTTTATTCTTAAGGTTCAATAATATTTTCTTATTTTTTTATATTTACATGTTTATCTTTTACATTTATAGATAACTAAAACAATTCTCTGATTTAATCTAATAGTAATAAATGTGAATTGTATATATTGTAAGATTTTTAAAAGATTAAAATCAGAAAAATTAAGTTATAACAAAAATACTTTATAAATACTTTATACATAGATATATTTATGTATACTTTATATTTTATAATTTATATTTTATAATTTATATTTTTATACTTTAAGTAATCACGACCAGTAAGTATAGTACAGAACAAAATCTTTAGAATGACTGACCAAGTCAGCCAGTCTATAGCTTTGCAGATCGAATATTTTAGATATGGAAGTCTAATACATTTCACATTTCACTCCATAATATTATCTCACTTTTTATTATTTATTTTATAATGTATCTCTTGCAACATAGCTTTCATGAAATAACTCTTTCATGGCTTGACATGCATTATTCAAAATACACATACTATGTATTGACAACAATGCATAATTATATCTACAGAAGCAACAATATTTTTTAGAGATGAAATAGAGAAAATACAAGACAGAAGATTCTAAATTATTAAACAGATAATTATAACTTATTTATCTTTTGTAAACATGTTATATTTTTACGACGTTTAAGTTTTAGATATTTGAATTTTCTATGAGATCTAAATGTTTCTATCGCTACTAACAACAGACTTTTGTTACTAGGCTCATTTCGGCACTATTTTTTATGCCAAGCAATGTCCTCAATGAAAACTATAATTCTATGTCCATCTTACTCACACGCATATAGGCACATTTATATACAGTCATTTGATATATTCATTGTCATAATATACTTACAGTACGCATACGGCATACATATACGTAGGTAGACATAAATAAGGATTTTTCAGCATCACTTTTGTCTTTTTATTATAAATAAAGTAATAAAATCTAGTTATAGAATTTCTGTGCTACTTACATTATTAATATTTCTAGAATACTCGTTTTAATTACTTTTATAAATTAAAATTGTATTATTAATTTTATAAATATATATCTTTACTAATTAAAAAATATTACTAATAATATTATAATAATATAATATTATAATAATATATAATAAATGCAGTAATTAACAAATATAGTAAAAAAAACTTAGTACATATATAACTAACATATATTTGTTTAAATTGCAATTTTTAAATTAATTACAATACAATAATAAATACAACAATTATATTTTAAACGATAATTTAACAAATGATTAAAAATCATCTCTCTTATTTCATCCCTCTCTTTAAATCTATATAAATTTCTCGATGAATATATTAATTAATATATTTTCTTTCGATTTATTAACAAATTTTTGTGTTTTTGAACATTTTTGTGCACAAGATAGCCATTGCCAGTGTTGCATAATAATTTTCGATGAAATCTTTGTGATTATTAAATATCGAATAATCTTCAGCATTGCAATAACATTTTACAAAAATATTATTTATTGCAATATTTCTAAAGATGACTATATATGATATTTTTAAAATAAACTTAAAAAAACAACGTTTCTTTTTATTTCTTTTTTATTTAAAAAATTAGTTTTATTGACTGTTATTCTATTTATTATAATATTTAGTATAATATTTATCATGTATATAATTCGTTTTTCGTATTAATTTCAGACACAATATTTTTTGACTTCTGTTATATATTGTTTTTGTTATATTGCACTCATGATGTAAATTATAAAAAGCAAGATATTTAAGAAATTACAAAACAAATATTAATAAATAAGTAAATAATAAATAAGGAACAAATTATGCATTGAGATAATCTATATTTATTTTCTATAATATGTAATACAAACGTCAATTATGAAGACAAATTAATATATCTTTTTTCTTTTCTCCATATAACTCTTCCATTTGAACTTGTATGAGTAGCACATTAATTTTATCGATTACTTATTCAATTAGTTCTCTACTTGTTGAAGTAAATTATAAGTGGAATATGACATCTTAAGTATCTAGAATTAGTATATGAATAATTATAATCTTAAATTATTATAATATGTTTAGCAATTAATAAATTTCTATTGACTTTGCCAGTAATAATATTAGATATGAGATCGTAACATCAAATTCATAATGTTAAATTTATTAAATTAAATTTATTAAATATTAAATTTATTAAATTCATTAAATTATTTCAAAATTGTTTAATAAGTAGACCACATAACACTTTAATCTTTAAATGACTCAAAATTTGTTTAAGTTTTATTAAATATTTCAATAATATAATGTATCTATATATTACAATACAATGTTTCGCTTAAATTCAAACAAATTTAATTATACTATTAAAAAATTTGTTGGCAACATTAATTTTAATGATATCTATACTAACACTCATAAAAGATTCGAGATTCATAGGAATAACATAAACACAATTAATCTGAATAGGCACAAGTGCTCGCATCATCATCATCATTAGAGATTTCTTTATATTATCATCCAATATCAACCATTCCATTTCAAAAATATCATCGATAATTTGATAACTCTACGGAAATATGCAAAATAATGTATCTATAAATAGTACTTGTGCTAAAAAAGATGCTTATATTAATAAACTAATATGTCTTAAATTATTTATATGTTTAATAATACATATATAATAAAAAATAGACTAATTGAATTTAGATAAATTAGAAATTTAAATAATAAATTTAGATATTATTGAAAATTATAACTATTTGTTTACGTTACAAATTATTGTATCTCTTTTTATTAAACAAAAACTTAGATATATATACATTTTGCCTTTATGTTTCATATCAGATTGTATTTATAGGTAGTAAATTACCTTTATTTTTACTTCATTTCCGTACCAACAATAGAGAAAGATTTGCGTCAACAGACAAAATGTAACTAATATCAACTGAATATAATTAGTTTTTACTGTTGTTTTACTGATTTGATAAAGGTTGAAGCATATCATCATTGTACTTAATATAAATTGAATAGCAATAGTCATGCCGAATTTTTCATTTACAATTAAAGCAAATCTAAAATTTAACAAATTTGTACACATATTTTAAAACATATTTAAATATATATTACAATATATATTTTACACATTTTAATAGAATATATTTACAAAATAACATCCCAACAAAGACAAAATTACACTTAATGTACCTGTTAATTGTAATTTCCTATTCAATAGTATAAATGTAATGTAATTAATGTATTATAATAAAGTTACATTGTTGAATAAGAAATTATAATTTTTAACAGGTATGTTATTTATGACTTTGTGAATTTGCTAAGATATTATATTATATAATATATACTAATTATTTAACTAATGTATACGTATTAATGTATACGTATATCAACATTTAAAATCACAAGATTTAACCTGAAGATATGGTAATGTTGATATAAGCAAACACGAAGAAAATCTGAACAAAATATAATATTTCTCAGGCGATAAGTCAAAATCTCAATTTGACAGCAAATATGAACTAATAATCCACAGATGAGAGTATCGCAACCAATATTTACGAACATTGCGATAGTAAGGCTTATCACTTGATGAGCAGATGTTAGATAAAAAAGTACTGTTGACGAGTAATAATCAAATGGCAGCCACGCTTTATACATTAATTTTCTGTTTTTAAAGTTTATATATAAAGAAGATAATGCGATCCACACCATTGTTACTATTCCCAAATATATGAAGCGTAAAGTATTTGTTCTAAAAAAATTATAAAACTTTTTTTTCAAATATACAACTATATGCAGATTTTGCGTTTTGCATTTCCTCCGTGTCCAGATCCATTCTTGGAAGGCCAACGTTTCATGAACCTTGAAGTCCACTTCATCAGGGCGAGGAGCAGTCTGATACTGAGTCGTTCCTTTTCAAGAATGAATCTGGACACGGAGGAAACTCGCGAAATGATATAATATGTACATATAATAATATTTTAAGATTTTATTGCTTCATATTTATATCTCTTTTTTCATTAACTTACACACACACA
>Ga0157364_1001683_pt1 | contig 19269 bp, 11 predicted proteins | sample AttsexASBM2_FD_111476 | JGI IMG/M metagenome (GOLD analysis project Ga0157364, IMG submission 111476) | Fungus gardens microbial communities from leaf cutter ant in Ribeirão Preto, State of São Paulo, Brazil - Atta sexdens ASBM2 | ecosystem: Host-associated > Fungi > Mycelium > Unclassified ...
AGTTGACGGTTAGAACGATGAGGCAGGGCACGAAGGACCGGAGGGAAAGAAAGAGGCGTGTTTGGGGTGCCGGTATTTCTAGTCGAGGGGGTTTCGCCGGGTCGAGTCCAATTGGGGGCTGCGCGGGGGTTGAGATGAGCGAACGAGAAAGCGAGCAGCTGACGAGTGAATGGTATGTGTTACATATATATATATATATGTATATATATATGTATATACATATATAAATATATACACACACATATATATATATATATATCGTAATACATACATATATACATAGCTATGTACGCAAGCATAAGGGCGTGTGTATGTATGTATATATATATATATATAGATAGTATGTACATCTCTGCTGTACGGAGGGACAGACACGGACAGAACGGAGGGATGTAGGGAAGGTACCGGGAGGAATGGAAAGAGACGAGGGTGTGGTGCGCGGAGGCGGAAAGTAATCGCGGCCCACGGGGCTTGACGAGGGGCTACCCTTGCGCGCGTACGAACCAACGCCGACGCACTAACACGAGACGCGACCCCGAAGACCGGTCGCGCACGCCTGAACGCGCGGCGGTGTCTAGGAATCTCGAGAACGGCGGATCGTGTTATGGGATCGACCGATTGATTTGACACGAAACGGCAAACTCTCTTATAATTAAATCGATGCTTCGTACAATATGAGAAAAATGCCGAAGATTTTGAATCTTTATCATTTAAATGATAGAAAAATGATTAAAGCTTAACACAGTTTAGGAAATAGAAGGAGACAGTCGTTTTTTTTGTACGATTATACTTGAAATGTATACAACATGAAATTAATCTTATTGTTTAATCGTAAATCGAGGAATACTTATCTTTAAGATAGCTGAAACAATACATTCTGAAGGAAAGGTAATTAATTCTTGTTCCAGACACCGGGTCTCTATTGTCGCATCAGCAGGAGACAACTTCGGACGGTAATTCGGAGCACAACTCCTCTGGCGACGAGGATTCGCAAGTGCGGCTGAGGCTGAAGAGGAAATTGCAGCGCAACCGAACTTCCTTCTCTAACGAGCAGATAGACAGCCTCGAGAAAGGTTAGTAGAAAATCCAAAAAATTATCAATTTTAACAGTCACTTGTATTATATATAATAGTATTATATATACGACTTTAGAAATCATATGCTTTTCCTCGACTATAAACTCTTGTTTCAATTAATTTTCCCTTTTTTAAAAATTTAATTGGACGTGTAATGCCTCGCAATTCACAATGTTGGCAATTATATAATTTTTCTTCTTGGCCCTTGAGCTTCTTTAAATTAAAATTTTTCACATATTTGTTCGTGATAAACTGAAAAGCAATCGGAATATCGACATATCGAGAATCGGTATTCTCCTCTATTCGGTCTTTGGAATCCGTTTGGTTGAGAGAAAATACGCAATGGCCGGCTTCGTTTATATCGCGATAATTAATGCCGACGACGCGGCTAAATAACGAGCACTTGTTGCAAACTGGTTTCGTTTCAGAATTCGAGCGGACACATTACCCGGACGTGTTTGCACGGGAGCGTCTCGCCGAGAAGATCGGATTACCTGAGGCACGTATCCAGGTGAGTGTGAATGTGCGAATGCGGCGTGTGTGCGCTTCCTCTACCGACATTCGCTCCACCCACCTGTCCTCCTCTCTCGCCCTCGCCTTCGCCTCGCAACGTTTTCCCCGGGCGCATCTTTCTCTCTTCTTGCTCTTCTTATTCCGCCCGTTCCTCCCGGGAGGGTCGAACGGCGTAAGTGCGACGACGCCCTTTCATTAAACGCTTTTAACGTGCGGCCACGTGCTCGTACGTGGGGAACATTAAACACCTCCGACGGCGAGAGCTTGATGCCGCATGCCACTCGCGAGCTCTCACTTCCAATGGGATTTCGTCACCTCTTTCGTCCGATCGCACCGCTTCGTCGCCATTTATGTATTATTATTCTTATGTACACGCGCGGGGTACAATTTTTCTCAGTTTGCGATACGTAAGCAGATGCACGATTTATTTGTTTATCAGAATGTGCGCTAGAACATGTATTTTTCTGATAATAATGCATTTATGTGTTGGAAATTTTATTTTAAAAATTATTAAATGAGAATATGGAACACAGTTATACAAATCGAAATGTTTTACCGAATTGGACATTGCAAAACGATAATTGAATTTTATCCAATGTCCTGAAGGACTTGGAAAATTTTACAAATTTGAAGAATCTTTGATTGCGTCGACAAAGTCAAGAATCAAGGAAAACGAGAGACAGAATTTCGACGGAATAAGAATAATTTAAATTATAAGAAAACTCACAAAACCTTGCATTTAAAGTGGGTAATGCCACTGCAATTCTTGTTCGTTTCCTCATAAAGTTTCTACAAAACTCTCTCCGTTCGCCAACGCTTTTCTGCAAAACGAGTTTATATTCTTCATGTGATGTAGCAAAGGCTGCAACTGGTAGAAAAATTGTGATAATCAAAGTGAAGGAAACATAAATATTAACCTCCGCGATAATTAAAAAAGTTATACAATTAAAGAGTTTCAAAGATTTTTTAAAATCCGGACATTTTAATTGTTACAATATATTTATTTTATTTTAATGTTCTTTATATAGGTATTTCAAATGCTTGTGTTGTCTAATTGTAACTCTTATCCAGAATGAACGGATTAAATCAAAAGTCCTATTTTAATTCATTACATTATATATTACTACATTTTGTTACATATAACTCGACACAGTTGAATTACAATTGTAGTCATAATTATATTTTCTTCCCATTTCTACAGTAATCTATTCTAAATAGTTATTAGCAACATGAAAATATTATTTTCAATGCGATTAAGTTCCTGTTACATGTGTAACCATATCCATAATACATGTTGACGTTGTTTAGCAATTCTCCCATTTCGATAACATCCTTCAGTTTTTAATCATACAAGGGCTGCAAAATGCCGTGTTGTATAATTATAATTAATACCAACGTCAAACCGTAATATATACGTAGCCTTATCGAACATTGTTTGGCCGCGTTTACCTTCCACCTCCTGCCTCTCACCTGCACTAGCGCGGTATGAAGAGACGAAAGGGTCGACGAAGTGGCCGGCGGGGTTTAGTGTGGTGGTAGAGTAGCCGGGCGCGCTGAGCGTTATGTGGACGTACAAACAGTGCAAGACCATGTTGACGCATGTTTTCAAGCCTCGTTGGCTGGTATTGATCTTGCTAAGTGCAGGAAACCGGGAGTTCCGACGTGGGAGGGAAAAGGAGAAGTTTGACGAGGAAGAGAGAGAGAGAGAGAGAGAGAGAGAGAGAGAGAAGGTAAGAGAGAAAGGAAGACTGAGTGAAAGAGGGTGAAAAGAAAAAGATAGTAGAGGTTGCAGGAGAGGAGGATAAAAGAGAGGAATCGCGGAGATCGCCGAGTTGGACCGATTGTTGGACGATCGTTGAATGGCAAAGTGATGTTGAATGTGAAAGACGAAGAATGAAGTGCCAGGAACTCTAATGGAACATAGAACACATTACGCGGTACGCCATGGCACAGCGTGGCAAGGCACACGAGGCGTACGCGTACGCGGCATGTAAACGCGGCCCGTCCGAACCGCGAGGGATCGTGCAAAAGGCCTAAGAGGGTTCTCGGACGCAACCATGGCAACCATGGTCGTGTCCCCAGGGAGGTCGCCCTCCGATTGGCCCATCCCTCGCTTTTCCACCTATATACCTCGGCCATGGCCACGAGATTCGCCACGCTGTACTACCGTCACATCGTTGGCCGATTATCATCCGCGGCATTCCCTAAGTCGACTCGTGTGAGCGCGATGGTCGATACGCTACGCGGAGGATTAAAGGGATTTTTTGCTCCAGGGCAACTCAAATAAAACAGACACAAATAATAAATCATAAAGCTGAATGTTAGATATGTATGAGATCAGTATTAACATCGTCACGCAATTTTTAGATAAAGAATCTATCTTCTTCTCGTTTACATCTTTTTTGGGGGAGGGAGGGAGGGAGGGATAAAAATGAGAGTCTTCGCAGCGTGTACAGTATTTGTATGCTTCATTAATCTCTGAAAGTACTGCGAGGCGTGTAAACGAGCGAATTTCTTGCGCTTCCAGTTGGCACATCGTGAATGAAGGTCGAAAGTTTCAAGGTCGGAAACCAGTGTCGGAAACCGGTCTCCACCGCATTTCAGCCATTGACGCTGAGAGGAGACTTGTGTTCTTTGAGTAGGTAACACTAAGGTAACACGAACGTGTTCGTATCACAGACTTTCGGCATGGATCGATTCGGACGAGTTTTCGGAACGAGGGAGGACGAGTTTACGAGGGACGATAGTATTGGGCGGAAGGAGCCCGCTGCGGGCGAATGGCAGATATTTGACGGTGGGGTAGTCGAACACGATTTGCTGCGCCAATGGGAGGACAGGAGGATAGAATTTATTTTTTGATTCAATCGAGGACCCCCGTGCTCGTAGCGTGGCGTTATACGTGAGATTGCGGAAGGCTTGTATTTCTACGTTGATGGCATTTCTTTCCGCTGCGAAAAACATCCCTCTTTTTTTCCTGTATCGTACACGCGATAATTCGTTACGTCAAAATCGACAGAAATGGAAATTGCCGTTATTGCTTTGTCTTCTATTTTCATCTGCGCGCACTAGCATGCAAAAATATGCGGATTACTTTCTCAAAAACTTGCGCTGTACTTACACCATTATATTTACTGTATTAAATATAACTTATTAAATTTGGGTTTTCTCCCCTTAATGATGATCATTATTTCGTGAATAAGAATCCGTCAATTGACATTTACATCAACACAATGATTGAAATTGTATATGACAAATTTATATCTATAATAATTAATAATAGTAAAGTATAATCGTATAGAGAATGGGGCATTAAAATATTTCATCATACATGAAAAGCGCAAAATTCATGTAAATGCTATTAAATGAAAATCGATCGAAATGTTTAATCAAATAAACGAAGAAGTCCATATTCGGTCAAAGCGGGTTTTGATGCCTAATAATATTTTGTGTGAATTTCATATAATTCATCTAATGATTTCACATAATTCGTAAAATGATAAAATTCGTGTAATTGTGTGTCTTTGTAAAATTGACATAATTGACTAAATAGTATTGCAATATATATAAAAAAGAGATGTGAAAGCCAAATGCACGGTTCATGGATTGTTCTAAGTGCCGGCGAGGGAAAACCGATATATCGAAGGGGACGAATCCTCTTATCGCCGAAAGGAATCACAAAAATCAGGAAATCCGTGCAGGCATAGGATAGGGAAAGATAAACTCTCGATTTTTATTATACGAACCTCCATCGTGTTATTTGGGATATCGCTTCGACATAGTGAAAAGACATTTAGACGTTAAAATCATTCTTAATTCTTTAATATTTTCGCTACAGTGTCACATTTTTATATAATTCTGACGTATTCTCTACATCTCCTTCTAATTATAACCCTGCAAAGAAACAAGGAGTCGATTGAGTAAAGGTTAAAGTTAATCGACGTTTTAAAATCTAATAACATCGCAGATAGAAATAATCAAAGACTTTCGACCCGTCCCGATAATATTAATGCAAGATTGGTGCGATATTGGCATGACGGAGTATATTACCAATATTACGTATTAGAGTATGCTCTTTCTCGGATATCGAGCTGTAATTTATAGTACAATCAGAAGCTTGAAAAGAGATACGTAAAATAAAAGCACGACAGCGAAAGGGGCGGCAGATAAAAACATGTAGAGAGAGGATGCGCAAGAGACCAGAACGAGAGAAGGGTGCTGTGCATGGGAAAGGACCAAGCGAGCAAGAGTAACTCAATTTCCCGTCTGACAACTGCTCAATCGCAATTAACAAATTGGAGAAGCGCCTCGTGCAAACTCGCGCCTCTGTTCGCACGAGATGCGAACAGAGTAGAGTAGTCTGGGTACTAGATTTCGTGCTACCTGAAGAGTAGACAAGAGGCTCAGTCGGATAGAGGCGGAAAAAAAGAGGGATGAGGGGGAGAGAGAGAGAGAGAAAGGAGGGGAGGGGACGAGACAACAGGGTGTTTCGGGGAGGATGAAGGCGTTCTCTCCGGAGAGGAAGCAGAAGAGAGTCGTGGAGTGCGAATGAGTACGAATGCGGACGAGTGCGGATGATGTGAAATACCGTGCCGGCGGCGAGTGTGCGGCTGCACACTTATCGTGACAAAGGCACCGTCATTGTGTCGGTTGCAGGTGTGGTTCAGTAATCGCAGAGCGAAGTGGCGTCGAGAGGAGAAATTACGGAACCAGAGGAGGGCCGCCGTCGATCAGGTGGTCGCCGGTGGCAGCGGCGGGGGTAGCAGCGGCACCGCGCCTCCCGCGGCCACCCCTGCTACGCCACGGTTACCCTTAAACGCTGGATTCAACGCCATGTACTCATCGATACCGCAACCGATTGCCACTATGCCCGACACGTACAGGTTAGAGAATTTTTTTTGCGTTAAAGCAACACCATTTTTCTCAAACGCAAAATTTATATGCAAGAGTAAATCTCGATCGTTCGATAACAGCGCGATATTCATTGTTGTAAAAAGTAAAATGACTCTGCTGAAATTTTGTTAAATCTTGCTCACAAAGCTAAAAATTTTGATGCTAAATATTTCTGTAAATGACTCTCCTGAAACTCCATTTGCAAATGTAATTACACGTTACTGTAATTAGAGTTCATGCATGCCAATGCATATCGTGACTTGTTGAGTAGTTGGTTGTTTTTCGATACGGATGCTTTTCTCACTCGTAGCTCGATGTCAAGCAGCCTGGGCGGGTCAATGGGTGGAAGCTGTCTTCAGCAACGCGCTGAGGGCTACCCGGCGTACGTGTTTCACGAGCCTCTCCATTCGCTCACGCAGTCTTACTCTCACGCGCACAGCGCGGCCGCGGCCGCGCACTCGCAACCGCATCGCGGCATCCCGACGTCTCACGGTGGCACCCCCACGACGCCAGGGGGACAACCCGCCGGACCAGGTGGAGCACCTTATCAGCCGACAACCTCGACCGCAACCGGTGAGTTCTCGCCACGACTAATTTCTCGTGTTCTCTGTGCCTCGTGCTTTCAAGGTCACTCAAGATAATTTAGGTAGAGCCAGGAATAATTAGTGTTTGCCGGAAGCAACTAACGATGTCCTCTTACAAGAGGAAAAATATTATATACATATAATCATATCTTTCAAAATATTTACAAATAACAAAACGGTACTTTTTATCAAATTTAAAAAATTCTTTTTTCATTGCTTCTGTGATTTTCCGATTAAGCATATTTATATTCCATTGGTTTTTATTACTCGTTATTTCTTATAGTTATTTTAAGAGTAGAAATTTTATATTACTATTAAAGATGTATTATTTTTTAACAGAATGAAAAATAAAAATATTACAGATTTTTTTATATTATATTTGAAAGTCACACAAGAAGTTTGACAGGCGATTAAGAATCTGAATAAAAAATTATTTCAATAATAAACACAATTTTTAAAAAATAATTAAGATAAAATGGGAAAATTTTTACTTAAAAAATTTGAAAATTATATTATTTAATATAAATATTGATCTTATTGATCTGTTTTACGTGTATATATCAATTGTCTTTATATGGAAAGTATAAATTTCCAGTTTCTCTTTTTGCAAAGCTTGTACATCTGATACATCCTTAACTAACAAAAATATCGAAATATTATATACATCTCTCTCTCTCTCTCTCTCTCTCTCTCTCTCTCTCTCTCAATAGCTATGAAATTTTTTTCTTAACTCTCTTTCCCATTGTTTAGATTATCTTCAAAAATTCTATGCATTCATTGATACAACATATAGTATATGTACGAGAATGTAATGATAGAACGAACGAATTCTCGTCAAAAACCAGTAGGGGTTTTCGTTTCCAATTTTCGCTCGGCGAGCGACTGCCGTTTCTTCTTCCTCGTGCTCTAGCCGGCTCAAAGCGCGAAATAAAGCGTCGAGAATTACCTGGGAGCCTCTTCACACGCAATCTACATAGTCCTGCTAACAGAACAAGAGAGAGAGATAGAGAGAGAGATATAAAGAGCGAGCGGGCAACGACGTGGTCGCGGCTCCACGCTCGCCCACGGAATTGTAAAAGGATTTTAAAACAAATCTCGCATGGCGCCGCTGGGCTGAATCGAAGAATGGGATGTTCGGCGGTTTTCCAACCCCGCCGATGTAGCTGGTGAATTTTCCATTTTCTCGACTCAACTTCTCTCTCCCTTCTCTCTCTCTTTTTTTACATGTCGGTTGCTCTCCACTCGGCTCTTTCTTTTCTCTCCCGACTCTCTTCTTCTATTATCCCTTTTCTCCGTCTATCTTCACTATCTCACCCTCTCGTCTTCCGTTTAGCGAAAGCCACCACGGAGGGTCGCGCCTCTTCTCTCTCTCTCTCTCTCTCTCTCTCTCTCTCTTCTCCCCCTTTCTTCCATCCCCTTCGCCTCTATACTCTTCCATCGTGAGGGATGCGCTCGCTCCTTCGTGTCTATCCATCTATCCGTCCCTCTCGTCGCCCTCCGCCGGTCTCCCTTTTGCCTCTTTCTCCGCGTCTCTCTTTCTCTCTCGCTTCCCCTCCCTCCTGAGGATATACAGGGGTGAACAGAGGATGTGGATGGGTTGGGTCTCGCCTCGGCTGGGCGAGCGCTCAATAACGTGCGAACCCAAAGGGGAGGAAATACGGGGGTGCGCGGCGTATCTACAGGAACGGAACGGAGCGGAGCACAAGCCGGAATGGTGGAATACTGCGGAACACGCGCGCACTGTGTGTCCCACCCCCCCGCTATCCCTCTCGCTGTCCCGAACACTCTTCTCGCGGCCGTCTTTCTTCCTTTCTGCTCTTTCATCCCTCCCCCCTCTCTCGTTTTCCCGCCATTCCTGCTCCTTACGTGCGGAACGAGCCGCGGGTTATCCATCATAATCGCTTTACGTGCACGAGCGCCGTAAGGACTTTCACCGCGCTCGTTAGCGCCGCGCCTGTCCTGCCGGCTCAAACGGCGCCGTTTTCATAGTTAAGTAGCCGCCCCCGGAGTTAGCGGGATTCAACCGCGGAAACGAGCGTAACCGCGTGAGTTTGCCTCGCAGTTGGCGGACGTGGTGAGCGAGAGAGTTACGGATATTCGATTAATCCCTCGACATTGAGATGACAGTATTCGTTGGATATGAAGTTAAAGATGATGAAACTCTCGAGAGATTGGTAAGATGCGATTGAATGTCGGAATCTAAAAAGTCGCGTGGCCAAGAAATTATTTTGCGGCGGCATCGATCATCTTTGAATTAAACCCTACATTGAGAGAAATGCTTTAGTACGTATAACCATTTATTTTGTCGATATGCGACTAATAAAAACTTTCTAACTTTTTATTTAAAAATTATTGTATTGTTCTATTATATTCAAATTCTTTTCAATTGGTTAACTGAACCAAATTTTGATTAGAACAATACAATTTTTAAATAAAAAAAGTGAAAAAGTTTTTGTTAGTCACATATCAATGAAATAATTATATACGTACTAAATGTCTTTCAGTTTATTTGATATTATCGTTGAATTACAGAAACGCAAATGAATAGGATTCTGTTCTATTTCTATTTTTTTCTATTTTATCTTTATTTTCATGATTAACTTCCGATATTTTGAATATGTTAATTTTTAACTGAATAAAAGTTTCACGATTAACGTAAATATGGTTCGCGTTCTCGTTGCAACGTTTGCCAAATTACCCGTCTTGCATTTATGCCATAATTATAGCTCATGAGGAACGAAGTTACGATGCGAGGCCCATAGAGCGTAAATGTTTTCGCGGCAAGTTTATATTGGATTAGACGCAGCTCGTTAAGGTGTTTAATTCAAATTGCAGAAGTGTGCGAAGCCGCCGCGCGCTATCATAACCGAATCCTATTTATGCAACCGTCGCCGCGGGCGACACTCGCGAATGCGTTTCATGTCGTTTTCCGTAAATACGTACTCGGTTGTTTTTAGCGAATTAGTCCTACTGTGTTTCATGCGATTAATGACGCGTTCCGCTCGCAACGATAGTCGCAAGTTGCTGAAACTGTATTTTCTTAATCAAGAAGATACATGCATTGTTACAAAATAGTGAAATAAATTAAATCATTAAATAATAATGAGACGAGATGAATAATTTAATTTATTTAAAGCGACACGGAAAATTATCTTAGGAATTTTATTCTTCAATTTTGAAATTATCGAACATCCTACGGAAAAGAATGATTTTGCTGAAGTATCTAAGAATTTAACTGAATAAAAATTTGAAATAATTTTAATTTAAGATTATCTCATATGTAGGAATGTCCGAATATTTTGACGCCTTATCATATTCATATTTATATTATAGCGTCTCAGATCGATTGTGGTTAATGTCCGAACGTTTCGGCGCACACAGTCACATCTAAGATAATTAAATTTAAAATTAAGAATATATATTGTATTCATAACATCTAATTTTGCCCGATTATTGGCGTTCCCTATCACAATTATGTATATTATTTATAAGTAAGGTCGTACTTATTTTTGAAATAATTTTGTTGGACCATCACAAATTGGGAATTTCGAGCAGACTGAGTAACGCTGCCAAAAGTTTTAACCAATTGAATTAGTTTGGTGTCTTACATAATTATTTTGATGGTTCAAGAAAATTATTTTCAGATCTGTATATATAATATTTAGCCGATATTTTAGATGCTTCAGCGAAACTTTTTCTTTCGTGTGGAAAATTAAATATCTATTTCTTGTGTGCCATAAGATTCAGCCCCCATCATTTGTAGCATCCGTATTGCTTCGCTCGTTTACAATTACTTTTTATCTTTCCGTTCCGTTTTCCAGAGCCTCGACAGCTCTCGTGCCGTCGCATGAAATGTGCTCAATCCCCCGACATCTGAAACTGTTTCAGGAGTGATATCAGCCGGCGTCTCGGTGCCGGTGCAGATTCCCTCGCAGACCCCGGACCTGGCAGGCAACTATTGGCCGAGGCTCCAGTGATCCCAGCTCTTCGGGTTCCCGCCCGCGAGTTTGCTCGTAGGCCAGGAGAGCCCGCCGCCGCCGAGCGCCACCCCGGGCGCGGTGCCACGACCGCTCCTCGCTTCCCTCGGGATACCGACGCAGTCGACGCAGCATCAGGCCCCCAGCACACCGGCGACCACCCCCGTGCACAACTCCGACACCAGTGAGTGAAACGACTGAATTTCCGTGATCCGTGCACCGTCGCGCAAGTGTCATCCCATATCCCCGAGATATAGAGTGCGGCGTTTCCTCGCGCTTGATTGCCGACGGTGACGATCGCTGTCGGTGCGACGACGCCACGAGACGCTACGAGTCGAAAGCTCGCCCTTCCGATAGTTCGCACGACAGCGTAACGCCGATCGCATCGAAGACGCGCGGTTAGTGTCGATTGTGCGTGGAATGAACACTGTTCCGAATGATGATACGAGTGTCCGAAAATGTTTCTTCCTTTTCTTATGTTTATTCTAAGTTGAAGAATTTCGTTCGTTTAATTTCGCGGTCATTTATTTATTAACGAACGTTGTTCCATCCACAAATGTAAGCTGATAAAGGCTTTTTATCAGAAACATTGACATTTGCTTGATAAATGACGTTGCAATTATATCTTGTAGTGTTTCGATTGATCGAACAATATTTAATTGTTCGTAGAGTTAATATCATTAATCGTGTAATTTCCTCGCATGTCGGATTAATAACTCGCGTCCTCGAATGTTTACGACCGTCAATTTTCTGAATGGCAATACCTATCTACGAAACTATTCGATTAGGATTAGGAGATAGGATAGGTTTCCTCTCCCCCCCTCCCCCCTCCCCCCTCCCCCTCCCTTCTTGAACAATTTGTAAATTTGCCAACGCCCGCATTGGCGATCAGTAATGGAGCAGCAGCTCGTCGCAATTAAATCCTCTTTGAAATTGAATGAAAAGATTTTTTACCAACGTAATCTGATTACACAGAGCGGCATTTTTTAGACAGCACAATAAGTTTTATAATTCGAGCTCGAACCAATGGATTTTACCCATCTTCCACTTCGTGTCTGATCTAGATTTCGTAGATGTATACGCATGACCCCGGGTCACGCAGGGTAATTACCTATTCACGATAGTATGTAGTAAATGATTTACGTTACGCTACCTTCGTAGGATTCACGTCGAGGATTTTCGCATGAAGAACCACTAATTATCGTCGTAGTTTATATCTGTACAAAAATATAATTTCCTTAAGATATTCATTATACAATTTGAACAATTTGATCTCTCGTGCATTTACCGATAATTTTATTGCTACAAAAAAATCTTTTTAATAAGCGTCATAATGTGCCGGAAAAGTTATTTTTCACTTCGCCCGACATGCGCGAATTCTCCCTTTTAGTTTCCCCGAAGTCGATCGATGTCAAGAGCATTCATTAAATTTACAGCGGCTCTCTCGTTTTTCGGTATCGGGGAGCTTTATTACCGGATTTATTGGATAGCGCCGGGCGCATATTGTTTGCCGCACGTTGTATCGGTTTCCGGCAAATATTTTCCTTCGTGTAAGGGCGGCCGCGAACCGCGTGGAAATTGAAAGGGAGCCGCAGACACGTAGGCGGCTCCCGCCGAAATATATTCTCGCGAGAGTTTAGGGTGGTAGTCTCTCGATGAGGCTGATTTCGTTGCGGGAGGGACCGATTTTGCGGGGGTTGATAGCTGCCTGGAGGGCGGCTTTTTTTTTTTTAACAAGGCCGGCCATCGTGTCTGTCGGCAGATATGGCGTCGGAAGACACTGCTCTCGAAAGGATATTACGGCCCTAATTTACGTGATCAGTGTATATTGATCGACAATTTATTCGTGAAAAATATTCCAGAGTTATAAAGGAAATAATTTTTAAAGATATATTTATATTAATTTATAATATATTTTATTATATATATATATATATATACTTTTTATTTATTTATACTTTTAAATTCTTTTGAAAAAGAAAAAAATTTGCAATTTTTTTATATATCTTCTGTTGTTTATTTGTTTGTTGTACTCGATAAAAATATTGTTATTACATTATTATTAACGTGAGTGGTTCTTCACGCGTGGATTTATCGCACGCTTTATGCAAATCCAACCGGACGCGCAATAAAAATCGCCGCGTGTATTTCAAATTATGCTAGATTTAAAGACCTCGAGATCTGTGCAAGATTTATCGAGAATAGCAATATTGCAGTTTCAGATCCTCTTTAACGTAGTAACGCAAATAGTACTTTTTTAAATTTCGCGTAAACTTAAATATATTTAAACACATTTGCGAATGACAGCAGGCAAAAATGTTCGATTTGAAACTCTTTATTTACACATCTCTCCACAACGTTCATTCCGGTCCAAGATACACGATTCTAGATTAAGACAATCCCATCTATAGCTTATACCATCCTTATTACCGTAATAAAGTGACGTATGAGGTCGTGAAGAATAAACCGACGTAATCATAGAGAAGATTTCGTAAATGTCACAGTAATGCCCGAAGAAGGCAAGTAGCATGGACGTTTGCGTCGGTATTTATTGCTATTAATGTAAATGTATCGCTGAGCTAAATGGACCGAGGAAGCGGATTCGTCGTTACAAACGAATCGCAAATATTGGTGCTCGCGCAGAAACGAGAAATCTTATTGGCATCAAACTCGTTAATCGTCACCGCGCACACGATCGAAGCACATTCTTTCGATTATGCTGTATAAAGATAATTGTAAGATAGCATTTGTTACTCTCTTTAAATCAGTACTGTACATTAGAAATAATTATCACTGTATATATACGTAAATAAGTTAGATGAATTCTCCAATTACGTTCGAACGTATCCACATTATAAACTACGCAACATCTTATCCGTGTATTCAATGTTTTCCCTCACCGAAACGATGACTCCGTTGACTTACACCGTGCAACAGCAGAACTTCAATAAAATCAAATGATCTGAGCCTACATTTATTCACCTATCATTTCGCAAAAACACACATCGAACGCGCAAGTTTTTCGTTTGAAGACGAGTTTTGGAATAGATCTCAATACGCGTGCAAATACACGTAAAATTAATCACCAACAAGATTACAAAAAATACAGGAATTTTCCATAATATCTCATACGTATTATTTAAAAGAGTAATCCTACGAATAAGGCGATTGCGTTTATTGCGTTTATTTTAAAGCTACAATCTTTTTATGAGCGATATATTATTATTTTACATTCTGGAATTTTTACAATAATAATTTCAGAAATCACAAAAAATTTGGCGATCCTATTATTCATAAAGATTATGAATTAGATTATTTTTTTTTAATCGCAAGGAGAAACCACCTGTGCGGCGGACTTATTGCGATTTCAATGGGTGTTTATATCCGTGATCCATTTAATCGATGCATTTCGATCACCACCTAACGGGAGAGTAGCACGTTTTTTTAGTAATTGAGTCGCGCCGCACGATCGCGTCGAATAATTAGTCACTGATTCGTATGGTGTGGAAAAAACGGCGTGAAAATAGCAACTCGATATTTTCAAATTTTATCGTTCCAGAACTCGACAGGGCTTTTTTTTCAGGAGGCAGCATTGTATATGCCGATATTTTCTGTCGCGATGTGAATATTTGCAAGCGTTTTTCCTTTTTTTTTTTTCTCGGTAACGCGTAACGATCGTTTTATCGATAATGCGTGTTGTAATAAATGTAGGTGACGAACTCTCTACAATTAATCAGCAGCCAATAGATAATCGTGGACGATATACATTGTGTTAAACAGTAACGTGTGAAGTATGTGTAAAATTACGCCACTCAGAGCAGCGTCGCTCGTTTCTCGTCGGCGTTTACACGGTCACGTAGAGCTCGTGTAAACTTGTTGAACGTTTATACGTGAAGAGCACTTAATGGGGAGTGTACTGTGTAAATTAGTAAATTTATATTTTTGGAAGAAAACGAAAATAAAACAGCGTCAATTAAAAACGCTGGAAAATCTTCGGTGCATCTTTGAACGGTGTCGCTATAAAATTGATCTCGCGATGATAAACTCCAGTTCGAGACAACTTTTATTTAATCATCCGCCAATACCACTTCCTTGTTATAGAAATTTCATTCGACGTGAAGAAAGATCTTTGAAGAATTTTTTTTAATATTAACTTACTTTTATTCAAAGAATTTTTCTCGCTTTCTTTGTGATTTTTAAATTTATAAAAGATTTTTTAATTTTGTTATTTTGATATAAATATTGCCATTTTTTACATATATATATATATATATATATATATGTATGTGTGTGTGTGTGTGTAATTTCAAAAATAAAATAGAGAAGGAGGTAAACGTCTAAGAAAGATATAAAGCGCCCAGAATTTAAAAAATTAAAAACAAGGATCCGAAGTAGACTATAATATTTGATATATTCCCCTCACGAATAAATTTCTCACTAATTAAATTTTTTTAAATATTATTATATACTTACGTGTTTAGGCTTAATTGTCTACCTTTTCCTAATTGAAGAATAATTGCAAAAATAAGATTATATAACGTCAAAAAAATAAATTACGAAAACATTTGTGTTCATCGATATTTATTGCTCGAAGAAATCTTCCGGGATGAACTAAATACGTATCCACTAAACGGTTGCGTATTATACACGTCTGCACGAAGATCCTCTGCAAACAGGCGCTGCACTTGCAACAGGCTGTGCATTTCGCGAATAGTAGATTAAAGTACTTCTCATTTATTATGTTACCTTTGTAAATCTGCATTTGCATAGAACTTTTGCGAATTGAACGTTACCGCAATTTCATGCATGTAAAATGCGTTTCAGCGAAATTATGCTTTAATCGTTATACAACCAACGTTACGCGGAAGTGGTTACGCGTCTTTCTTATTATCTGTAATGATACTACTAATAACAACTACAATGTATGAGTATTAACAAATTTATTAATGAGAATAATATATTATTGCGACAGTAATCTATGTAAGTGTTGTGAATAATGAGATAATATTGTTGCTGTGATTAACTTTAAGATTGTAAGTAGTAGGAAATAGAGAACCACTGTTAGGTGTCACTGTCTCGATTCAATAAATGTTATTTCATTTTAATGCCAAATCAACATTCTTTATTCATAATACTATCTTCCACACTACATAAATTTTTATATAATACATTGTAAAATAGTAAAAAAAATATCAAATATATATATAAACTCTATAATAAACTATTTATAATAACGCTGCACAACTTAATTAACAATTATTAATTATATTTTAATTCAGTTTCGTAAAAAATAAAATTAGTATACTTTAGGTATACACATATTAACATAGAAATAAACGTCGCAATTAAATAAAAATAAAATTTTCATATTAAAAAAATATTAAAAAAGAACTCAGAATATTAAAACGTTTCAATATAGACGTTGTGCATCATTGTTGTAATTTTATACCCTATTTAAAAAAAATATCACATTTCAATGAAGATATTTAATGAAGAACGAAGAGGAAAACAGGTACGTATAATATTTATATAAGCTTGTACAAAGTATATCAACTGAGATTTGCGACTCAAATCAATCTTTAACAAAGATTGGTTTTAATAATTATAAAATTTCATTAAATAAAATTATATAATTATTTTAAATAGACTAATTAATATTAAAACATTGCAAAATTTTTTATCTCAATATTATTACATGTTATATTAGCAGCATTAGATATATGTTTATAATATATTTATAATATTATATAACTTTTATAATATTGAGGCCGGTTGTGAGATCTTCTTCTACGTTTTTCGGCAGAATAGTCATCATGATGATCATATAATAAAGCTTCTGTTTCTGTATCACGTTTTAATTCTGTTTTAAATTTTTTCTGACAACATAAAGAAGCATACGATTGTATAATAAATCGTATTGCTATTAGAACACTCCAAACAATTATCAAAGTTACATCTGAAAAAAACAGAATGAATAGAACATAATATCGAGTTATTAAGCAAAGCTACGAAGACATACCTGCACCTTGAAATGGAGGATATACAAACGCTAAATTAAATCCAGGTATAGTTATCCTCCTGATTATGTTAATAATAATATATTTCAAATTACTTCCAGTATAATAATCGATCGCGACGATTACGAAATAAGATCCGAAAATCGCACGTGCAATAATTTCAGCAACATAGGATATTGTCATCAGAAGTGTGGTCGTGACAAATATTAGGCTTATGAACATAGGCCAGAATAACCAATTGTGTTCCAAAACATAAAACATCCACGCTACAAGAAATCAATAAGTTATCAGTACATCAGTGGGAAACCGAGTCATGTTTGAAATATTGAGAATAAGAGAAGATAAGATGAGAATAAAATCACCGAAACATTAATATGAATCAAGATGAAATGATAAATTAACAATCGAATCCCATATTCCTATTGCTGTAATTTCAATGTATGTTGTTGTCGCGTGTGAAAATTTCGATTGTCTAATTAACAAACGCTCAGATACATCATAATCATCCGTTTTACGCTGGTATACAGGGTGAACGCGGTCGACTCAGAGTAAATAGCGATCGCGATCATCTGTCGACGATAGAATTGGGTTCGAATCGCTGCTCCTGTGCAGTTGCGCATGCACGCATCGCGTAATCTAAATAGGTCCCGATGCAGAATAAATAAACGGGGACACAATTAGGTAAATGCGAATCTTCCAAGCTGGTTACACTATGACGTGGGAGTCTCGTCGACAGGGTAGACCCTGGAATATCGCACGCGTATTCCGTGCGTGGTGGCGGCGGCGGCGGTGACGGGCGCATTTTTGCGTTTGTGCCTGGGCGAGGGTAGACGAAGGGTAGTCACGGCGTTATGGTGAGAAAGGTGGGAGGCAATGTGAATGCGCCATGCCGCTTCTGCATGGGGGATTCAGCGGGCGAGGTTTCCACATGAGCGGCCAGCATTGATAGAAGCTACGGGGAGAAACTGACTGTGCGCCTCTCATCCCTTCGCCAAACTCGAACTAACTTCGGGGTGGCGGCGCAGTGCGGCTCTATCCCTCTGCTTTTAAGCCTGGCTTTCATTATTTTCCTATAATTCGCAACAGCCCTTCGCGAGCACCGCGACGTGGAGAGGCTACCTACGATTCCCGCCCTCGTTTCCCTTTCGTGTTTATTGTATTCTATGTTGCATTTTGTGACGCGTTAGTACTGTGAGACTTGGACGCGATAGTTAGACCGTAAATTATAGATAACCTTTTCGCAATAAAATTATTCACAGGTTTGATACTTATCAGCATCATATTATTAACATCTTCTAATTGTAAGACCTATGAGCATTATAATATTATTAAATTGTTTATCAATTTAATTTTTGATATTACTGTGCTAGTTCTGTTACCGATTGTTTCAAGACTGAAAATTAAATTCGGCACACTATTTGCAGGATTGAATATGAGCATATCGATTCACACGGAATTACTTAAAAAAACTATATTATAATAAATGTATATTATAATAAAAACAATATGAGGTCATGCATTATTAGGGCATTAATGGCATTATTAAGATATAGTGGATATATTAGGCATAAAAATTGGACATTACTGGACATTAGTTAGTAGGCATTAGTATACACAATTTTGGTCAGCCGTTTATTCTTTTGAATTCAACTTAACCATTTAGGATCTTTATTTCTGATTTGTTGAATTAACTGTTTAATAAATATTCGAACAAAAAATACAAAAAATATTCTTTAACAAGAGATCGAGATAGTCTTAATTAATATAGTCTTTATTCGATATCGTTGCCATGCAGTTTTTTGAAACGCGGTTTTGTTTTAGTTAAGATATAGTACGTACCTGGAGCATAAAGGTATGTGATACATGCGCATAAGAATCCCAATGATATATTGCGTAACCACCTACAAGCACCTAAAAATGCCGATATGGCTGCAGCAAGTATAGCAAATGTCGAACCTATCAGAACGTTGACTGAAAAAAACAAGAGTCATTAAAATCGCACATGTCTTCTCAAGAGATAAGTTGAGAGATAAATATAAAAGAGAGATTAAATATATATACGGAGAGAATTTTCTTTTAAAATTTACCCTGAAAATATGATAGTTGCAGTACAATATAATATTTTAAAGATTTTTATCATGTACTTCAGTAAAATTAATCAAACTTATTTTATATTTATTATAGTTTTATTAATGAATGAGAGAGATTTACA
>Ga0157364_1001684_pt1 | contig 19266 bp, 9 predicted proteins | sample AttsexASBM2_FD_111476 | JGI IMG/M metagenome (GOLD analysis project Ga0157364, IMG submission 111476) | Fungus gardens microbial communities from leaf cutter ant in Ribeirão Preto, State of São Paulo, Brazil - Atta sexdens ASBM2 | ecosystem: Host-associated > Fungi > Mycelium > Unclassified ...
ACACACAAACACACCCACACACACACACACACACACACACACACACACACACGCACGCACGCACGCATGCACGTACGCACGCACACCTATAGATAAGTTGTAAAAGTAAAAAATATTTCAAAATAATTCTAGATAAGTAAATTACTTTCTGTATTTGACTTCTTAAATTTATCTTTATTAGTGTTCGGATCTTTTAATTTTTCCTTTTTTAAGTATTTGCTTTATTTACCCATGGCCAATGCGTTTGGTGTTGAGCAAGATAGCGTCGAAGAGATTCAAATCGGTAGATTCCCCGTTCCAATTGGTCTCGCCGGCGTGGAAGAAGAATGGAATGCTCGGATCAACGCTTTTCAATTTGTCTGCAAATTCGGTGAGGGGTTTCCCTTTATCTTCCTGGCCGACCAAGTCGAAGCCAGCTAAAAAGTCTGGTAAGTGTTGCTTTAACTTCGTCAATGTTTTCAGATAGTAGTCGAATTTATTCTGATCAACAGCACGATTTGGCGCGTATATAATTTTAACGCCGATGAAATCGGGATGATCCTTCATAAACCTGTTACATCCATTATTATGTTATCTCATCGTATTATTTCTCGGCGCAGCCGCCGAATATTAGAATAACTAATAAAACGGAATAAAACTTCTTCCAAGAAACTTCTCAAGATTGTTAGTTTCAAAATAGGAAAAATTGTTGTGATATCATGTTTAATTGATACATTTATGTCACTTACTTATTATGCTTATCTGAAATTAGAGAAATAATTTAAAAAAGGAAGTATCTTACCTATCAACAACGTCTTTCTGGAGTTGTGCTTTTTCCAACGCTCCGTATGACTTGCCATCATAGGTATCATACAATGTTGATAATGTCGTTCGTATTTCCGCGTACATCACGTTGTCCTCATAAAGTTCCTGCAGATTGCGATAAAAGAGATCCTCATATGCCGGTCGATGTGATAAGTAACCTAATGAGCCAAAGATACTGTTGAATTTCTCCCATGCCTTGTTGACGGTATCGTATTTGATTTTCGGATTTTTCGTAATCATGGTCATGGATCGCTTGATCTTTTCATTAATATTTTTGGCCCGGGCCGGATTTTTCCGTACATTACTCAATAATTCCCAGTGGCAATCATTGTTAGGTTCCTTAAGAAATTGGAGATTCACAGAGCCATTCTTATTGCACACGTATAGGTTCTTGCGATAAGTCAAATTGTTAAACCGGTAGTCGAACGAGGCCATGGCAGATTCGTGAGCGTGGAGAACAGCACCTTTAGGCATATCGCGCAGAATCTTAAACACCTCAGACTTCTCAATCTTCGATATCACTTCCATAAAGTTAAACGACGGCAAAAAAGTATTACCGGTTATAAAACCTGTAGAAATATGAGAATTCCAGTATTGTAAATCAAACAAGAAAAATATTAGAATTATACAAGATCAATCTTTTCATTTTTTCACCACGCTTCTATAAGCCAAGTTTTAATATTGATTTTCTTTTAATGGATTTTCTAATAAAAGACATAATTAATACTACACACAGAGATTCATTTTATCCTTGTCTAATATTAGTGAACAACAAGAGTGTAATGGTTTACTGTTATATTCTATTGACTGTGTTTTTGTTAAAAAACGTTCAATATATAAAATATTCTTTTTTGGTAAACATTATGTCACTGAGCATCACATTCGACAAATTATTTGTCATGTCTAATGTAAAAACGGATATTCTCACATTTAGTTCATATAGTAATAGTAGTTGTGCACAATCGTTGATACAGTTGACAAATCATTAATTTATAATATGATAACTCGCTCGGGAAAACATGTTTCTCAACGTAAATTTAAAGGATCAGTTTATTGGAGTCAGATAATATAAGTATGCTAACATTGAATTTCTTAAAAAGAAAAATTTTAGATATATAAGGGAGGATTCGTTTCGAGAAAGATTTAATACAATGAAGATGACGTTATACATATATACATTAAATGAAAATTCTTTTAAATTTTCATGTTGCAAAATTTATTTCAAAATGACGGATTTCATTTGAAAAAAAGAATCTAAAATAATTTTTAAATATTAATCTTTTCTTTGAATATTTATTTAATCGTGGACAAACGCGGATAAACGCGGTGGTCAGTCGCGAACTGATCTCGTTCGCGAACTAATGATTGTAAGTGAAAGGATCAAACCGTCGTAGATTTCTCGTTTTTTTGCCTTCATTAGAACATCATTGGCCTTGGCTTCGATGGGACTAAGTTCCAGATCACCACCTAGGGACTCTTGCTTTTCATTCAACAATAGTTTTCGTCGTATTTGCCAATACGATTCATGTTGCCAGAAGTTTTGCATGTGCTGTTGTGACGACGATGACGTGACACTGGGATATCCGAAAGTCGTCTGACCACAGATCAAGATCGCCAAAATGAATAAGAATGTCCTAACCATGGTCGTAGTTACTGCCGCGAATTATCGTCGTTATAAAATCCTGACTTAGCAATCACAGAGACAGCGCCAAGAAAGTTGTGCGTGGTCCTGCGTGTTGTGTGATCGTCACGACTGCTCGATCTCCACTGAATGACTCTTACCAAGAATCATCATTATAGCTAGAGGAACCTGACCGATAAATTCATTGGTACTCATTGACCACCTGCGTTGTTGACGATCAACGCCACATGTGTTCATTAACCATTTACATAAATCAATCCAAATAAATCAAGCGTTATAACAGAAGTCCAAAATGTATGATCCCACATATGCGATTTGCGCATCGGTTTAATTTCATGTAAATTCATGTAAATTTATTCAGGTTGCAATTAATGAAATTTCGTGCTACTACTGACATATTTAACATGGTGATATTATAAAGAGGTATAGGTTTCATGGAGCATAGGTATTATTAAAGGTATATTATTATAGGTATTATTAAATGTAAGAAAGATCGCCTACTTTTCGCTACAAATTCATTGATTGATTGAAATCGTATTTCTCCACGGCGTAGCGGCGAAGGAATTTAAAATTGGCAATGAAAAATGCATTCCAGATCAGTTTAATAACTGTCTATAAAAACGATAAATATGGCCAATGTATATGCCGACTTTCTATACATTCGCTAAATATTAACCTACATTCAATATGAATAATTATTATGTATGTTATGTGCATACATGATATTTACTAATGCTGGTGAACGTTAGCCATATTACATGGAGGTGCTTTAATAATAAGTATCGTAAGCATTCTTCATCATTATTTCATTTTTTCAATATATATTAATTAGACTTTATTCTCTCATTCTTTTAAAGTCGGTTGTTCCATCTTTAATAAACTATATGGTAATTTACCTAGATAAACAAAAAAGTGAAAGCATGAGAGAATAAGAAAGTAAGGGCCATCTTTTGATAAATTTTATCTATTGGGTAAATAGCAAGATTATTCAACCACATGCGCGGATTATCAGATTTATCTCACAAGTAAAATTTTTATCAAAAGATGGAACAACCCTAAGACAGTCAGCTGAAGTTTATCGAAAGGTAAACTCCACACTCATAAAACAAAAAAAAGCATTATGAATAATCAGATATATTTTCTTTTTAAATTTCCCATATTTCTCATTAATAAAACTACAAAAAAATGTGTAAATATATTTTATAATATATAAAAATTATTCTGTAAGAGATAAATTCCAAAACAATATTAGATCAATGATTAATACTAGATTACTATCATAAAGAAAGTTGTTTTTCCAAAATGTTTATCTCACGTGATGAAAAAATAAGAATATAATTTCTAGTCAGGTATACATGCATCGGATAATAAATTATCATAATGATCCTAAAGCAAATATAAGCCATATGCCGACGATAAAATAAAAGAGAAGATGTTAATATAAAGCAATATAAAATGCGTAATAAAGTGAAATTAATTAAAAATATAAATAAATATTTAATTAAATATTCAAAAACATAGAACATGGACTCTATGCCATTCTATGTGTATAAAATTGATTGACAAAAATGAAAGAAGTAGAATGCGAAGACGGCCAGTCTCTATCTCTTTATGCTTTCTTTCTCTCATTTTTGATCACATTTTATATATTATTTAGGCTATGTTCTATTTAACGTTCATAACGCTTGTGGAATCATTCCATCCTTGTTATTTATCAAATATTAAATAAGAACAAATGGTGCTCGCGAGCGTTATGTGGAACGCAGCCTTAGATACGAATAGCGCAAGTCCATATTTTATAATACTTTGATAATACTTTTAATATAATACATACAAATGACAAGCAATGCATTTATAATCGAATTATCATTGAGTTTAGTCGTTAATAATAGTCGTTTAATAATATAATGAATTAATATAATGAATAATATAATGAATTAAACATGTGATTTTATATGATTGTAAATTTTAAGCAATTAATTATAATCCCTTTTTATAAAAAATCCTTTTTAAAAGAAAGATAAATATACGTTAAATATACAAATAAATATCGAATATTATAGTCTTCTTAAAATAAACAATGTTTATTTTCTTAATAAATAATTTGAATAAGTATTCAAAAATTAATTGTTAAAATATGGATATAAAATATGGATATAAAATGAATGCAAGAAGACTTCAAAAAAATTATTTGTAAAAAACTTAATAGATTAACTCTTAGACATATAAGATGAACTAAAAGTAATTAAAGTGATTAATTGAATTAAACTCAAGGAACACACTAAATAAGTCAAGAAAATAGCGTACTTCGATGTCAAAATGATTTTACAAAGTTTAACTGCTTATTGACTTTAACATTAAAATAAAGTCATTTGATATCATTTTAATTTTTTGTTGATTTTTATATGTTCTTCGAATAATAAAGAAAAAATTTGATGCACTCGAATCGTATCAATGTATTATCTGTTAATATATTATTAACATAGTAGTGTCGTTAATGTAGAAAAAATTCGTTATAATACTCATTATCATTATAAATATTCATTTCTGTCTACTTTATCAAAGTAATAATATGAAAAATTAATTTACTGATTGACATAATTTCAACACGCTTGCTCTACAAAAAAAAAACACCTGCTTATGACGCATTTCAACAATTTAATAAATTAGTTCGATGTATTAATTATATCAGTTAATAAATCAATTTTTCATATTCTTATAATAAACTAGACAGAAATGAATACATCGTGTCTAGTTTTGGCAGAATACAAAAATATTCTGTCGATAAGCGGGGAATTCCTCTTAGCACTTCCTCTAAGCAAACAATTTAGACTGCGTTCCGTTTTACGCATGATGCGTATGATGCATTATTTAACCTTGTTATTCACCGAATGTTAAACAAGAATAAATGATGCATCATATATGAAACGGAATGCAGTCTTACATGAGAATTAGGCGCGTATATTTATAATATATATTCGTTTTTAAAAATGAAGAGACATGTTATGATAAAAAATTAATTCTTCTATAGAAAATTCTATATTATAATAACTCCAATAGTCTTTTGAAATAAAAGGATATATAAGATACTAGCGGCATGCTTATTTGTTAGAAGAAATTTGTTATTTATACGCTATGTCTTATATTAAGAAACTTTATTTCATTATCAACAGCTGTTTCTTTGAACAATTCCGGTCTTTAACTCAAAATCTCTATGTATATATTAAGCAAGTTATTTTTATACGATTCTAGATAGCCAAGTAGAAGATTTTAAGCGAAGTATGCTACCAATTTCTGATGATGTCTACAAACTGTTGCCAGAAATATATCAGTACAAGTGTCTACTGACATGCTAATGTCAGCAGATTGACAGCAGATATCGAACAGGATTTGTACTTTGCTTAGTTTCTGCCGTTAGATTATCCCACATGTGTAAACATTGCTCGATTTCTGCTGACAACCTGCTATCTCAATATATAATCGATTTCTATCGAAAAAACAGAAGTAGAAGTTGATATTGATCTGCTGTTTCTGGTTGAATTTGCCGACGTTCTGTTCTTACATTTTGCTTACTTTCGCACTATTTCCGTAAATAGCATAAATTTTTTTTGATACTTCACTCAAAAAATCGCATAGAATAAGCGATACTTCGCACAAATTTTATTATAACATTTACGTTGAAGCATCATCTTCCAAAAAATATGTAAAACTCATTGTAAATTTGATATAACTTGACATATTTATACGAGCGGCAATAAAAAGTTTCTCTCCGCAATTTAAACAACATATAGCATGTATAATAACATTTCCAGAAATAAACTGTCAACAAAAAAATAATTACTGAATCTAGAAATGAGAGCGAGAAGAAATAGATGAAGGAGAGGAGAGGAAAAAGAGAGAAGGAGAGAGACAGAAATGCTGAGCATTAATCCGGGATAATAATTAAATGGGACATAAACTCAAAATGAAAAATTCACCATTACCATCTTTTAAAAGTCTCTATGAACTTTTCGAACAATCTAATAAATACTAAGTTTTTTATATTTTTCAAACATATTTATAAATAGACTGCGATATTTATGTAAAATACTTAACTGAATATTTTACATAAAATGCAAATTTTGCATAAAGTAATAACTCTTTAACGAACAACGATCGACTGCTAAAACTGTCTGATCGTTAATATTCAGTTAAGTATTTTGCATAAATATCCGCAGTCTATTTATAAAATACATGTCAATGCACACTCGGTGTTACTAGAATTTAGGAAATTGAAGCACTTTCTTTCAAGGAATTTCAAATTGCATAAAAGAAGAGTCACGAACTATTCATTGCAGCTTATAATGCTGTTCAGCGACTTTTGTGTATTCTGAAATTTATAAAGAAAAAATATCTTATTATGTACAATATACGCGGCATTATAGGCATGCACTCCTTAAAAAATAATGTTTCTATGCCGTGTTTAATTTATTTTGCTTAGTATATCCTTGAATATATGCTAATAAATGTAATTATAAACGTAAAAGGGAAATAACAATAAGAAAAACTCATTCTATGTCACACTTTATATCACACAACATTTATATTGTGTCGTTATACAAAATAATCTACATTCGTGTACGTAACTTAATGAGATTTATCTTTGTATAGTATCTCGAATGAGAAGCATCCGTATGTTATGTATATTGCGTATATTCATAATTACTTCCTCTATTTGAATGTCGTATATAAAATATAAATAAAGAGATATCCTTATGTGACACTCGAAAAAGTAATTATCTTAGATCAAACTTGGTCTTTAAATGCTTATTTAAAAATATCATTCGTCGTCTTATAAACAAAATATTGTAATCTTAAAAAACGCAACAGATTGTTGCTTGTGTTGTGCAAGGTGCACATAGGTAGTTCAAAAATGCTCTCATGAAATGTAAATTGTCATTAGAAAATTGATTGAATTCTTCATTATAATTATATATAATAGTTAATAAAGATAATTAATATATATAATGTACATATATATAATTATTTAATTATATTAATCAATTTTTCCGATTATGTCAGTCTTTTTGTCGAAATTAAAATCAAGATGCAATAATATATAGTTGCGTTCATTTGAAAGCATTCGTTTTCGTAAATACTTTTTACGTAATTTTTATGTAATTGTGTAGTATTTGTTTAATATTGTTAGCTTATGCATTAAAAATGTTTAATAAAAGAAGATATGACTTTTCGTGAAATTCAATTTAACGTCTGCACTGATGATATTTGATAAGAATCGCATGTAATCGCTTACACGATAATTGATATTAAATGATAAGATAAAATAACAAATTTCTTTTCTTGCAAGCTCAATAAAATCATTCTATGTGCTTCGATTTAAGTCTTGCGATTAGCAATAAATCTTTTCTCTATTCCCTTACATTCTAGAATTCGTATACAGATATATATGTAAGATAAAATCTCACATATAGCCACATGTAATGGCGACCAGAATATACATTCTATTAAACAAAATTGTCGTTATTAAATAATACGATAGTTAGAAAAATGTATGTATTTGCCATTCACTTCCAAATGCAATTTATATCACAACATAGAGAAGAATTGATTAATGTGAAAAATCGTTTAGTCATGCAAATTGTATAATTACTTTAAATTACATCTATCAGTCGCAGTAAAGATAAAATTTTAACGATGAAATTACATGTGAAATCATCGTTTCTTGATTTTTAAACAGTTCTTAATTCAATTTGTACATTTTTATTTTTTTCTCATTACGTAGAATTATTTTTGCTAAAGAAATTTGCATTTTTATTATGATTTTTTGGACGTTCAAAATTATGTAACATATATATGTACATGTTGTAACATATATATGTCAATAACAAACATCAAAATATTCATAAGTTATAACATTTGTTACATTCAATACATATATCAAATTTCACTAATTTTACATTTTGAGTAATGTATGATATTATCAGTATGTACATTTGTATCAAGATCAATTTAGTATACAGATAAGTGGAAAATGCTTATAAATAAAGAGAAAATTGTATCATCGAATTTTACAAAGGTATATTTATACCAGTAAGAAATAAATATACATTATATATCCAAAAATCGAGAATAATTTCGCGAATAAAAAAATATTATTCAATTTTATGTATATTTTAAAGCTTATTGTCTCTTTCATTATTTTTCCAAAATTGTACAAATAAAATTTATAAGTGTGTCTGATATTTATTTATTGATACTTGATACTATATATATAATAGTATCAGTATATAATAGTTTGACGTATTTATGGAGATTGTTGAATATTTAATTTGTCATACTAAATATAAATGTTTGCATTATTTTGATATTGTAGATTGGAATTTTCTGAATAAATTATCATGAAAATAAATATTCAAATCTACGACATTTGGTTGATTTGGTCATATATAAATCGCTTTTTATTGTATAAAATAAATAGTTTAAACAGAAACATGATCAGCTTTATTCTGCTGTTAAAAAATTGTACAGATTGTAACTAAAAGGTTGTAAGAGTTGTTTTCAAATAGGTATATAACATTTCACGTTAAATAGGAGAAAATGAACGAGAATTTTCAAAATTTATTATAATTGCATATAATATTGAAACTTATACTATATATATATATACTATATATATATAATATATAGGATGTTCCAAACTTTTTGATTTTTCCAATCCAGTTTGTCCAATCTACCTACCCACGACATGGAAAAAAATTTGGAACCTCCTGTATATTATAATATATTTCAATGTGCCGTAATCATGGTGCTTTTTAAAAAATCGAATTTTTAAGTTTAAGTTGCAAATTTCAAAAATACACCTTTTACATTTTTCAGTTTTTGAAAATAGATCGAAATAAAGAATGAGAAGATATATCTTGAGAATATTCAAAAAATAAATAAAATTTAATGTTGTACACACAATAATCAATTAATAACATAAAAAGTAATTAATAAGTGTGATTTCGTGATTAGTATAAATAATGTAGAGCAAATTATTCTAATCATTTTACATTCTCTTCTGAGTTTTGTAATTTTATATCTTGTATGTTTTTTTAAATATACAAGATTATGTATTCCTATGCATTTATTCTTTATTTATACATGTAGGCATTCATGTATCAAGATAATTATAAAAAATAATTTTGTTGTAAACTGTCTTTAGTTGACAATGAAGTTTTTTCAAATAATTATTTTAAAAAATTATTTAAAATATTTAGAATTATCTAATAAATGTTATATTTTCTTTATTACATAACTTTTTTCAGACTCCAAACACAGTAAAAGGAAACAAAATGTTTAAAAGCAAAACATCAGATAAATAAAAAACAACGCATTCTTTTACATGTATTTCATCGGAAAGATATTTGCAGAAGTATTTCAGCTATGAATCATAGTATATGTAATAATCCCATGAAAAGAGGAATAATTTCAATTTTAATACATGTTTAAACTAAAAATTATACTTTCACACAAAATTTATTTAATAAATTTATTTAACAATATTTATAATAAAGAGAAAATGAGAGAAGAAAATATGTCATGATAAAAATTAAAGTGGAAAGCAGAACACTTAGAATAGTTTTAAGAAACAAAGAAGAGAAACATAATTTATTTAAATTGTTTATATTACTTCAGTTAGTATTTAGTTGCACATTTCGACCGATTTTCTTGGTTCTCGCTTCTTTCTTCATCAATCCGCGCGCAGCCTAAATGCCGATCAACCAAGCTGAAAATTGGCTGAAATGTGCAACTAGGTAAATCCCACTGTATTATTTTAATTTCGCTAAGAAATAAAAAACTGCATAGTTTATATATTACTAATTTTTAAGCAAAGTTTACATAATGCTGTTTGCATGCTAGTCTTTTAGCAAACATTTAGCAGTTAAAAGAAAAATTTAATTTTATAATTATGTATTTCAAATTTATTGTTCGAATCGTTTGATATCATAGCTCTTTACTTATACTACTAAAATGTTAATCTTTTTTGTAGATATATAGTTTATGGTTATATCAATTGTATGAATTATATTTTTTTAGACAACAGTTTTTTAGAAGGTGAAAAAATATCACTTATAAAAATTATTAAATTTTCTCTAACTGCTACTTTTCATTTGTTAAAAGATTACGCTGCTTATTAAAAAAACATCAAACCTTGTTTTAACACTAAATTACACATACTACATTAAATTATACTTTATTTAAAAAGAAAATTCTTAAAAATCACAATTTTTATTTAGATTTATCTTAAATCGAGAAATATTATTATTTTAATTTTAAAAGAAAAAAACTTTAGAAGAAAGAATTATTATCTCAAGAAAGTATATTAAATAGAAATGTTATTTAAAAATCTATTTTGTATAATAAATACATTTTAAGTTGGTTAATTATTGGTCCTTGAATCTTATGTGTTAAATTGAAATTTTTATCTTTTTTAGAAATTGGAACGTTATTCAAAAATATTGTAATATCAAAATACGCAAAGTTTGATATCTCAGAAAGCGTTATCGTTATGGCATTAAAGTTTTAAAAAAATATATTATATACAAATGCAAATAAGTTTAGAAAGAACTAAAATATTCGCTTCTTTGCTGCCTAATTTAACGTGAAATCGTCCGTATCATTAGTACCGTTTAAGAAACTATTATCATTAAACTACAATAGGAAATAAATATCAGTTAAATCTTAAGATCGACACAGACATATTAATAAATCTACAAATTGAAATATATTATCTGACATCAGAAATTATTGTATATCAACTTTATCAATATGGAGTATAAAATGGGAAAGTAAGAAATATTTGGTATTTTTTATCACGACGGTAAATGTACAATATAATCACTCGATATAATATTAATTTGTTATATTATACAATTCTGGACTAAAATTTAATCAAACTTAAACTTCGTGAACACAATGTATGAAATACAATTATTGTACATTTGCATCATTGCATCAGAGTAAGAACACATTAAATCAAATAATTAACAAATATATTATAATATATTGTAAAATAATTCGACATGTGATATACTTCACAGTGATTAATATCTGCACAATTAAGTAATATATATCATTTATCAAATGCGAATACAATCGCATTTTGATCGTGATGAAGATGTCTCCTATTTGATATTATAAATAAATTTGCATATTATGATGCAAACAAATTACATCAGTTTACAAATTTTAAGTGCAAAGAAGGAACAACTTTTTTAACGTATTTTGGAGCGTTGAGTTCGAATCTGCTGTTAAAAATAATCCATTAAATCGAATTTTTAAGACATAGTACGTTGATGTAGTACCGTTAAAAACAAATCTATTAAAAAATTATTATTATGAAATAGTATTGTCTCATATTGCATACATGTGTAAAAATTTATATTTTTCAGCATTCACACCCAATTCTTTCCAAATAATTTTGCGACAAACGAGGCGAACATTGAATATGATAATTGTGAAACGTTAGCAGGGATACTGGAACTGAAACGTGTTTGCTACTGCTGAACTCTCATACATAAAACTGCTCCAAAGTTATATATAAAAAAAAACAAAAATTATACTCAACACTTTTAATTTTAATTGTTTTCTAATTTCAAAATAAAATTTTAATGTATATATTGGAAAGTATATATGAGAAAAATCTTTTCTTATATCTCAAAAATCAGATGGAACATTTCAATTGTAGATTTCGTACTCAATGTCGGAAATTATGTTAGAAATAGAGCTGTTATACTCTTGCATAAAACCTTGTAAACTAATATTTGCATTTAATCCGGCAGTAATAATGTTGAATTTGTTAAATTCAATACTTTTTGTAGTAATTTACTGTAATTTTAGCTAAAAATGTATTATTTACAAAATTTCGTGTATACACTCAAGTACTTACAATTTCACTTATATTTTAGACTTAAATACTGAATTTGATTTAATAGGATTCTTTGCAAATTTAACATTATTATCAATTCCGGATTAAATAACGTATATCATTTATTATATATACAACAGCGGTAAACCTTCCATATCGATAAAGCTAATAATCTTAGGTCGATATTCATAGAATCCATTCTTATTTCAAGACTATATTAAGTAATGTCTCAAGGTTCTAATACGGCTCTGTGATTAATTCATGCTCTTACATCTTAAGACTATACTGAAAGTGATCTTAAATATAAGAACTCATTATGAATACTGGTCTTAGAATAAACACATTTAAGATGTGCTTATAAATCTGTTTTAAGTCGATATACATCTTATATTAATACATATTGTACATAAATACAAGTTTTTTTTAGTGAAAAGTACACAAAACTCTGTATTGCATTAAACTCACATCCAACGTGTATTCATGATTGAATCCTTATACAGAGCATCTCTAGTAACTTGTTAAGGACTATTGAAAGTCCTACTATCAAATTGTTGCCCTATAGAAGATCCCTGAGAAAGAAGCGTTAGTATTTAGTAAAATATTGAAAATTCATTTCGTTTCTACTCCCTTTTTCAAATAATTAAGCTAATTTTGATTGTGCCACATTGCATAATAAAATTTATATATAAAGGATTACGCAATTTGGCTAGCTTTCCTGAACTATACTCAATTTAAAAAATGTTAGTGAGCAAACGTTTGTTATTTTACAGTCGCGCTTATCATTTATTCCTTCTGAATCGTTTGTGAAAGATACTGTCTGTTCACTTCGTGAAACAATCAAAGCATGTACCAGATACTTTTATTCATTACAATCTGCCGTTTCCATTTTCATTGCAGTCTTGTTGCAGATTATCGTTATAAATCTTTCCGATTATCTAAACGCGAATCAGGTGCACAGTGTTTGATCTCACAACATCAGAATGTGTGACACAATATCGATAAATATCCAATAACATAAATACATTGACCAAATTAAATTGGGTTAAGAGGCTTTAAGAGCCTTGTCTGCGTGCGCTAGAGTCAGAGATCCCACAAGGGACACTAGGGTTCGATCCAGCCATGTTATAGGATTTGGATACAGAAGACCACCTTCATAAAAACCTAGATGACCTCCATGAGCTAGTTCCACATACAATGTATTTAAGTGATTTGCTGAAATTAAAAAAATATGAGAGATTAGTATATTTTTATTTATTATTTATTTTCGTATACATGCAAACTACATATTTAGATATTTACCCGCGTGGTCTTTGATTGGATTTAATAACACCTCCGGCACGATGGGATCGTCTAACGCGTTGATGAATACCATCGGCGTTGTAATGCTATCTAGGTAAAAGAGACAACTACTCCACTTGTACAATTCTTGCACAGACCTAAAATTGTGTACCTAAACAATAAAACATTTTATAAAAATCGGATTCATTATTTAAATTTTATAATTGTGTGTTTGAAAAAATTAAACTTACCCTTCTCGTATAAGCTTCATCCAGTTCAGGTAACGTTGCAGCAGAAATTATGTCTCGCTCGTTCAAATTACATCTTTGTTTTACATCCTCGGACAAAAGCATATTTTTGTGTTTTAGAATAAGATTCTTCATTGATTCAGTCATTACATAGAGGTAAAACCGTCTAAAGTTCTGCCAATTTAATAGAATTTTCGTTCCCCTGTGAAAAACGTATGCAGCAAATAATATTCTTCTTATCAATTCATTTTAATTGTAAATCAAAGATATCCATTTACTTACTTGAGAGCATTGTATCCTTGACAAATCGATATCCCTCCTATAATATTAGGCAATTTGTTGGAACCGCGTTCTCCTAGATATTTTGTTACTAAATTGCCACCTAAACTGTATCCGATACAAACTATTTTGGTGTTAGGGTGTTGTTCTATTAAATGTTGTAGCATCGCGCTATAATCATCCGTGTGACCTATTTATAAAATGCACATTGTAAAATAAAAAAAAGTATTTCTGTAAGCAAATATATATAAAATTTTATTTAAGAAATATATATTCAAAGAAAAAAGATATAGATACGGAATGCTAAATATAAATGCATAATTTTGATTACAATTTCTTCATCATTCTTGTTGAAAAATTTTTTTATCGATTATATCAATCACATTTATGAATACAATTGTAAGACGTAACAGTGTAACCCGGAAAGTTTCACGAATCTCGGAGTAGGTTTTTCTATAGCTATATAATTTAACATTCTTGCGATGTGTACATACTCGCGCGACATAGGAAGTAGTTACTATCCGCCAATTTTCCTCAATCGATCACCTCGTCCTAGTAAGATAAATTTTATCGATTGCCACACGTACCATAAGAAAATATTCTGGGTGCTGTAATCTTGACACTTGAAAGGGCCCCGACGTGATTAAGTACTGCGCATCGATATCCATGACATTGCACAAAGTGCACGAATGTCCTAATGTACACGCTCTCCGAGCTGTTGCCAATACCAGGACAGATGGCTATCGTTATGTCATCTAGAATAAAAATTATTAATTGGAGAGGAAATCTAATTTGAAAAACAACTTTTTCATTATTAAAGACAGTTAAAGCGTTTTTTAAGAAAAAATAATATAAATTAATTATAAATTAAAAATTGTTAATTTTTATTATTAATTTATAATACCTTCATGTCCATTAGTCAGTGGTTGATAAAGATCATACGTAAGGGTAGTCCCATCGGGAAGACCGATGTACACACGTTCTCCAATGGGCCAAGGACACCGAACACGGCCTATAATGCTGTGGACGATAGTTTGTACGTGGCCGCTGAAACCCCACAACCTCGTTGGTTTATATCTAAAACAGATCAAGGATTACGACTACATTTGCTTATCTTCATCGAAACATGAAAAATTCCTCTTCAAAATAATAATTAGTTAAAGGTTAGTATAAAGTCTTATGATGTAGGCGTATTATTATTTTATTTATGTCATTCTTTTATGATCGAATACCTAAAATTTAAGAAAATATTGCAGCAAAAAAGTCACAAAAATTATTGAATAGGATAAAATTAATTTAAATATTTCAGAAATTACATTCCAAAAATATTAAATCCACTGCGTCCCGCTTAGGACAATGATGAGCTAAATTCCATCCTTATTTATGTGTACACTTTCTTTATGTTATTCTATTAACATTGAGTAAACTTTGAACAATTGAAAAAAAAGTTGAGATATAAATTTCGCTCGAATCGATTTTTTATTATTTTGTAATTACGATGTTGGTATTCCAATATGCTAATAAGAATTGTCAAATACAATAACATGTACAAAAATGAAAATTTGTTCATTAATTATCGCTGTAAAATTAAAATGCAAATGACAACACTTAAAATAGATAAAAACATCTTCATTAAAATACATTTGCATTTTTAATTTATGCGTTTTATAAATATACATAATTTTTTAGAACAGAAAAAAGATTAAAAATGAATTTTTATGCACGTCAGTGTTCAGACAAGATAAATTGGTGAAAATGTGCCGTATCGTTAAATTCGTTTGTAGATAATAGTACGAAGTCGCAGTGTGGATTATATAGTGGAGCACAGAATAAAGTGCTGGATGAAATGAATTTACGAAAAAAAGTTTATTGCTCATTATTCGAAGAAATACATATGAATATACATCAGTATTCTCGATCAATATTTTTCATTAGTTTCATTAGTTTTACGGTAACATAAATTAGTGCTAAAATTCGTGGTTATTGGCAAGAAAAGGATTTCTGTACAAGAAAATAAAATTAGATAAAGAAATATTTATTTTTATTAGAAGCAAACGCCAATAATATCAAAATTTACAATAATTTCTCATTAAAGGAGATCATATAAGTTTTTTGAAAGCAAAGTCTTTCAAGTCTCTTTTACAGCTTTCACTGCTGTTCATAAATTGTAGTAGCATCTAATTATTCACGTAATCACATTTGCAATTATAGCTGCCAAAGAATAAATGATAGTTCTAGTTGTGGTATAATTCACTGACTATTAATTCAATAGTGCATGGAATTGCATTTTAATAACAGGAATGCATAAAGCTGCACGACAATGGATCGATAGAATACAGTAACAATATCGATTATTCAAAGCAAAACTGACTCGGTAAAAACTCGCTTCTTATTCGTAGAAAAAAAAATTCAATTAAAAAAATTTTTAATAAGAAAAATGCGATCTTTTAAATTCATTGAAAAAAGAAATCAGGAAGTCCATCACGCGAATTTGCTGCGAATGAAAGTGAAAGACATTCTTATACACTTGAAATTGATTCTTAATGCATTTGAACTCCCTTGACGTTATTTTTCGAACTTCTCACAGTGAATAACTTATTGAATTGCCTTGAGTAATTTTGCCTTGAGTAATCATCAATTTCAAGATAAGAAGACTTACAACTTTTTCTTTAATACGATAGTATTTCTTAATATTATAATACATTTTATTGCTATCACCTGAACTTTATTCGTTCAATAAATCCTAGCGGATATTTTTGTAGTTTGTTTTTATTCTATCTTGCTTTCTATTCAACTGATCTTTCTTCGTGACTAAAATTGCAGAATAAGAAGAGAGAAGATCTATTATTATAAACTCTCTCAAATCTTGCGAGTCAAAACAAAATTTTTTTCTCTTGCAATGAGTTAGCGTAAAATCCTAACATGTTAGTCACAATCAATGCACGTGACAATTCGTCATTGTGAACGCAAAGAGAAATGTGTTAATATTGTGTTCTCGTTGCGGCTGCGAAGTCATTGCGCGAATTAAGCGCGATAGGGAAAAGTAGGGTATATGGACCTTCGAATGCTAAACAGATGTCTACTCTTTCCATAACGATGATTTTCCATTATGACGATTCCGATTTTCGGTGCATGACGCATGACGATAAATCACGCGAGAATTTTGTGCGATTTCTATTTATATTTATTTCACAATTCGTATTCCATAGTAATGTGATAATTTTTGTACACGTAAAATAATTAAAAAAATCGAAAGTGTAATAAATTGCATTATTTTATGTTATAGAATTCTTTAGAAATACGTATGTATGCTATATTAATGTAATATTTTTGTACTGATGTAATACTTGGAAAAAATTATGCAATTTATTTTTTTCAAGATTTTCTCGTTTAATCAAGCATAACATTTAAAAGATTGCAATGCACAAGTTATATAAGTTGATCGTAAGTCACTTTAAAGTAATATAAGTGCGCAATAATCATATAAATGTTAAATTTTTAAAGCCTGATTTTTGTTGTCGAAATAAATAATATCTGAAATTAATGCCGCTTTTTCGAATGTGTATACATATGTATATAATATACACATACATAGATATGTATATTGAATTGGTAAATAATTTCTCTATTTTTGGAAAATGACGTGATTAATACCGAATATTATTAAATGTTTAATTGTATTTATATATTTTGTGAAAGATGACGCACGTTTTGACGCGCATTTAAAGAAAAATTTGCTGAGATTAATGCATTTAATGTTGTTTTAAATATAGTGAGCGTATTAAATATTTTATTTTCATAAAGGAAAAATACAAACAGCTTAAAAAAAGAAATGGCAATAAAAAAACCACTAAATAAAACAGTGCCGTAATATGCCGAAAATATACTTATTCTTGATTTCCATATTTAAAACGTCAAATAATTCAAACACAATCAATATTGTATAGTATTTCTTGCGTTTTGTTATCTATAATTTGATCAAGAAGTGAACACGTGCATTCCATGGACAAATCGATTTGCGTGTTAGAGTTCATGGTCATCCCTAGATCGATCGAAATGCCCAGGCTATCTATATATTTATTAAACTGTTTGTTGCACTATTTGACATCCATTTAAGTATAGATATTCGTAAGTTATTAAAAAATGTCAAATTTTGGCAATATAACTTCGATAAATTATTTACTTGTATTATCGAGAATTATTCTTCTATTATTCTTTTATCAGTTCGTTATATAGGTACAATTAGAATAGAATAGATATTTAAATTATTTCTTGGCAGTAGAAGTGTGAAAATAAAAGAGTATCTTACTATCTTCCTTCAATATGCAAATTCTAGTCATTCGTTATATCGAATAGATTCAGTATATACGAAGACATGAATGAATAAAGATATTATGACCAGACATTCCGGACAATTCATTTTGAGGTGATTACTTTGTTGTCTCACCAACATGTTAAAATATGAATAATTGTATTATTTTTTAAATAAATTATTATTATTATTGAATTAAATATTTTCTTTAATTCATTCAAATATTCTCTCTCAACATAAAGTTTTTCGTTGCGAAAATATCTACACGGAAAAAAAATTAATTGGATGGTACAGCAAACTTATAATTTATTATGCGAATTCAATATCAATAACTAAGAAGATTTGATGATTTAACAAATTGCTAATGTTATTCAGTTATCAATTTTGCTATTTTAACATAGAAAATTGACTGTCTGTATATTACAACTGTAGATTTGCTGAATCAGTGAAGTTTTCAACTGTGTTTTTTTTCCATATAATCATATTATACAATATATAAGACGCTATCAATTTGCAAATTTCACAATTTTCAGGCTCCTGAGTAGTTGCGGCCATGTTGGAATTGTGAATCAGAAATGAAGAATGATACATAAATTTATGCTGCAAGCCATTTGTAAATAAAGACAATTTGGATAAATCTAAATGACGAGATTGCTTTGAAATATCTGTAAAAAAGGGCAGAAACTGTCCTTTTTTCCTTTAATATTCAGGCAGATAAAATGAGCCTAATTTCGGGCAGAAACACACGGTTTGAACAGCTGTTGAAATGAATGAAATATACGCTTTTACGTAT
>Ga0157364_1001685_pt1 | contig 19258 bp, 6 predicted proteins | sample AttsexASBM2_FD_111476 | JGI IMG/M metagenome (GOLD analysis project Ga0157364, IMG submission 111476) | Fungus gardens microbial communities from leaf cutter ant in Ribeirão Preto, State of São Paulo, Brazil - Atta sexdens ASBM2 | ecosystem: Host-associated > Fungi > Mycelium > Unclassified ...
ATATCTTGTCATCTTTACTTCTTCAGTCTTCTAATCAATCTTAGGATTATGGCATGCTAACCATGGCATTTCCAAGATTACATTTTACTTTTATCCACCAATCACATCAATCTCCATCCTTTCTCTATATTCTTGATAATAAATATTGACTTTCACAGGATGTTCTATTCACATTTATCATATAAATAGGTCTTTCAATTTTCTTTAACTTGAACCTTTGCTTCCTTACAAATTCAGAGCTCTTTGCTAAACTCATTACTCTGCTATTCAATAACACTTCTACTATAATTCCTTCCTGTATATTTATCCTTTCCAAGCCAATATTTACTGTCATCTCTCTCAACCGTTCTTCTTCTACTATTTTTCTCATATTTACTGATTCCTTTTTCTCTCTTTTTTTCTTCTTCAATTTTTCCTCTTTTAAAATTGTTTTCCTGTCTTTCTCAGGTTTCTCTCAATCTGGAATACAAGCTTGCATTACATAATTAGCTAGTACATGGAACTTGTTATAAAAGCTTAGTCAAGAACTACTTGACACTCCTTTTCTTTTGAATTGTTCCTAATATTCAAATTATTCCTATATTCAATCCTTCTCTCTTGGCATACTATACTCTGATTTCTAAAATTTTTTGCTACATGGCCAAATCCTCCACAACTATAGCAATTTATTTCCTTATTCACATCTATTACATAAAGATCTCTTCTTATTCCTTCTTCTCTCTCTCCTTGTTTTTGCAAGAGGTTTCTGACCACCATTGTATTTGTTCTTTCTACCTCTTCTATTAGGGCTGGTATTACTGACATCTGCTGCACCTCTTGTCTCTTAGGCCATATCTGAGGTAGAGGCATTCATAGTCTGAATTCTCCCTAATTGTTCCCTATACCTATCTGTTTCTATCTTGATTTTCACTTTTCTTTCTTTCTCTTAATTTTTCTTCTTCTCTTCAATTCTCTCTAGTACCTATTTAAGTTAGTGGCACATTTGTACCACTGCTCAATACTAGTGGGAGGCCTTTCTACCTCTATCAGCTTCCTCCTGATCACTTTTTTCATCACTCTCTTGAATTTTTCCACTAATGCTCTTTCTTCATATTTGCTTTTTCTTGCTACTTTTCTGAATTCTTAAACAAATTCTTCTATCTTTTTGAGTTCAGCCACTTTGACTGACTCTTCATTTCCTTTACCAAACTCCTTTTTTAGCTCTAATAAAAATTTTCTAGCTAATCTAAATTCTACTTCTCCTAATTCCAAATTCTCTAATAAATTTTCCTTTCAAACATTGGCTAATCCTCCCTATACATATGATAATACCTATTAAACTTGTTCTTCTACTGTTACTCCTCATAAAGATAGCTAAGCCACCAGTATTCAATAGAGAAACTAGTAAAGTTGCGGTTTTATTATAGCATGTAGGTTATATGTGAAATCCTATGTTAGATTCTTTTGTTACTGCTCCTTCTACTTCTTCTGCTAACAATACTTGGATTTATATTTGTATTGCTGCTAACTGCTTCTGTTGTTGTCTAATGATTTGTTGTAAGTTATGTTGACTCATATTATTGTATAAGGGGAGAGAATTGATTGGTAAGGGAGAAAGTGGTGGTGATGTAGGAGGTGAAGATATATAAAGTGGTAAAAAAGAAAAGCCAATGCCAGCCTCATTCTCAGATTTATATTCTGAACTTGAAAGAATCTTTGTAAGTACTAGTAGACTCTTTTATTATTCTATCTTGTACTATCTATTGATTACTTAAGCTACTGACTACTATCTTAAAGAAAATATAAACAATTTCAGTCTAAGAAGACCATTCTACTCTAGACAAGATCTTAAGGATGTCTACTATTCTCCTATATATACTAGTTACAAGAAGACCAATAGTACAAAGCTGATAAGTAAAAAAAGTATTAAATATATTCACACAAGATAATATATCTGCAAAGCACTAGTGGGGTTTAATACAATATAAATAGTCAAGCTTCTCCTGCCTGACTAGATTATATCCCTTATACCTAGGGCTTAGCAACTCTTCTTGAATAAAGACAGTATTGCCTTCAGTCAAGAATAATGAGAGAGTAAGAAAGAATAAGAGAAAGCTCTATATTAAGCAGTCTCAGAAAAAGATATTAATTTCTAATATTATGACTTAAGTCTTTGAGTAAAGACAAAAAACAACTTTCATATTAAGTAATATAAAAAATCTAATAGAGTTCTAAGAACAAAATAATCTATCTTATATACTATAGACCATGGTTTGTGCACACACTATAACTAACCTACTCTAAAGTACATGCACTTTCTATAAGACCAATATGTTGTTGTTATACTATATAATATTATCTGTTCTAGAATCTTTTACATTCTTCTCCAATCCTGTGATAGACATTGTAATTCCATCACACTTTGTGATATATGTGACAATCACCCACCACATTACATCATACTTTTATCTAAGTCTAAAAATAAAGAAAAGTAAAATTCTAACATCTAACTCTATCATAAATAACATTTATCTAGTATCTGATCTGTTTAAAACATTTATAGAAGAGAATATCTTTCTTCTAGTCTATTTATACTCTTTTGGTATAAATCTATCTGGTTCCATTTCATGTTCAATCACTTTATAACTAATCATATAACTTTCTCATAATTTTCATAAAATTTTAGACTCTATTTCAAGATATATCTAGAGCAGTTGTCTTTTCTAATCCTTAAATATAGTCTTACTTACTAAGTTCTAGTATTTAAGATGCATGAATATTCTGTGGTTTCTCACCTTGAAAATCAACTAGTATAGTACACTGTTCTAAATGTTCATACTTAGAACTCTAGCTTTTCTCATGTTTTACTTTCCTTTAATACTTACTTTCTAAATATAACCACCATAACATACAAAGGCATAGCATATTTGCTAAAGCCAAGATTATCTGAAATCTATATATATATATATATCATGAATGTCAGGTACAGTTCACACTGAGAATGAAAGTCCACGAGATAGACTTGTAGAACAATCTTAGCTTCAGCTTATATGCTGCACTATCTGTCTGCTGCATAGTTACAACTTCAGATAATAGGAAGAAGTCTGAGATGAGAGTGAGTGCTGATTTGGTATGTTGCCGTTGAATACTGAGAATCAAGTTCAATAAGAGTTTATCTTTGTCAATTATCAGACTAACGAACTACAGTGTAACTACTAGTCTTATATATGAGTTCTTACTATAGGAGATGCTTGAGGTTTCAGTGGTATAGCCCCTATTACCTTAAGTGGAAATTTCAGTATTGAGACACTGACAGGAGTGACTCTGTCATGGAAGACTGAGTTGAATAGAAGTATTTCCATTATGAAAAATAGAATACTCAGATGATTATATTACTACCATTAGACATGTTATGAGTAAGGTGGCCACCATGGAAGGCAGGCTTTATTTATTGACAAGGAATATACTGTGAAGATGTATTATTCAGATGAATGGACTTGGCATATGACAATAAATAATATTCTTATGCTTCATCTAATGTCTTTTATAATTTTTTCATAAAATGTGATCTCCTAAAAATGGCAGCTATCTTAAATATTATTAGAGTATACTTCAATCTAATAGAACAAAGCTAGTATAACCAAGAAATGATTATGTCTAAATGATTAAAAACTCTGATAAAAGTGTTTAGGAAATTAGTCTAGAAAGAAAAGAAGTTCATATTATGACTTAAGACTTGGTCCAAATATTGGGACCAAAAAGGAACCTTGTATTGGTTAATACAAGAGAACTTGGTGGAGTTTCAAGTACAGGTAAGTTTACTTTATATACCTCTAGTAAATAGTTTATATACACTCTACATCTAGTCTATCCTAAATGCTATGAGTTATTTATATAAGAATTATTATATTACATAATATATAATATCATTCTTCTAGGTGTCACATAATGTTATGACATCATATTGCCTTTCTTTACTTAGTCTAATGAAGAAAAAAGTAGAAAAGAATCTTGATAAAAGAAACTTAATTAATAAAAGAAAGATAAAAAAAAACAAGTCTATTGTCTTCAAGTTTGATGGTTCATAGCAACAGTAGATAAAATATGACTATGTTAGTATATAAGACTGCACTTGACTAGATTTAATAGCAGAAAGTGGCAGTGTTTTCTTAGTAAACTCTATAATATTATGACTTAAAGACCTTAGAGCAGATTAATAAAAAGAACCTTGTATTAGAGTTAACACAAGAGAATTCAATAGAGAACTCTATACAAGATTGTCTATCTTATATACTAGAACCTCATGGTCCATACTACTACTTCTCTAGCCTACTCTAAATGACTATGTATTTGTCTTAAGATCAATATATATTGCATATGTTATATAATATTATTCTTTCAGAACCTTCTATGTTTTTCTCTGTGATCTTGTGACTTGTGACTGTTACTGTGACCATGTCATCTGATGTGACTGATATGTAACATTGTGGTTATGATGTCACTCTAACCCTAACCCTAAATCTAAATAAAGAAAAAGAAAAGGAAGTTAAATAAAGAAACTAATATCTAAGCTTTATATGTCTGACATATAAAGTTAGTAGTAGTACTTAGAATTTTCAGACTAGGAAAAGCTAAAAACTCTATAGGATTTGTTATTATAAAGAAACCTAACTTTTTACCAACTGTCACAAACTTTATTCAGCTTGTATCTCCACAACCAGTATACTTATTTTCACAAACTAAGTTGTGCTACAAAGTCCCAAATAAGGGCTATCTGCACATATGTAGAATGTACAAAAGCAACAACAAACAACTGAGATATTAGGTTATCAGTAACTGTAAAATCTTTGTTTGCTAATATCTTATGAATGACTGGATGGATTTGCATAATCGTTAGAAAATATTCATTAAATTATTCCTAACAATATATGGTATATCTCATAGCAATAAATATTTATAGAGATACAAGTATATCAATATAGTGACATAATTAGTTACCTTCTAAAATTAGCCTGACATCTACCATGACATATAACAGCTTCTATCAGATACAAGTTTTGATCATGTGATAGCAACAGCTTGCATACAGACCATCACTCTTTTGTATATATACTTTTGTGTCTAAGAATTAGACTTCAGACTTAACAACATCAATTTACATCAATTATTCCTGTTGATACTACTCATCACCTATTTCCTTATACTGAACCTCTGAAACACCATTAAGTTCAAACATTACAACCAGTGAGTAGCTCATTTGTGATACCAATACTAAGCCCTATAAGCTTTTCTATAGACTTTCCAGCCTTACTCTATTACTAGAAAATACTATTAAACATATAAACTCTTCTGATTTTAGCTATCAAACATTATATTAGGATACTACTACTTTAGAAAATCTCTAATGTGAGTGGATCTTACTTATTAAGCTAAGTAAGTATCCCAAAAACTAGATCAATATTTAAATAAGAGTAGATCTACTCATATAAGCTTCTATATATACTATAAAAGGTAGTCTATTACATAGTACAGTACTCACAATACAGACCATTAAATATGATTATTCAATAAGATCTAAGTATGATAATTAACAAAGAGAAAAGAGATATATAAATATACAATAATAAATTAAGAGATGTAGATAAGATCATCATTTATCAACATTAAGTATAGAATCAGTCTAGATAGAAGTATGAAAGAGAAAGAGAGTAAAGAGAGTAGGCTAGTAATATCTATAAAAGTTAGTTTTAAAGAAGAGATGGTAGTAGTAGTATAGATGCCTTTCTCTCCTCATGTTAATTAGTTTTATTGTTTTTACTTTATTATTAATGAATTTTTCTTGTTGTTCTGAATTGAGAATAAAAATAAGTAAGAGAAAATAATTAAAATTATATATATGGATGAAGATAAGAGATATGAAAGTAGAGAAACAGGTTTAGTGAATTACATATATACAGAGTAGATCAGCAGATATTTGAAAAGAGAGTTTGGTAGAGGCAATGATGAATTGGCAAAAGTAGCTAAGCTCAAAAAAGTAGAGCAAAAATCAAGAATAATAGAGAAATTTGTACAAGAGTTTAGAAGAGTAGTAAGAGGAAGTAGATATAAAGGTTAGGCATTAGTGAAGAATTTGAAAAGAAAAATAAATATAGTGATTCAAATAAGATTAATAGAAGCAAAAAGACCTTCCAGAGGTATTAAACAATGGTACAAAAGAGCTACTAATTTAAATTAGCATTAGAGAGAAAATAAGAGAGAAAAAGAAAGACTAAGAGAGAAGAAGAAGAAAATAAGTAGACAGGAACAGAGGCAGACTAGAATAGCAAACATTCAAGAGGGATTTAGGCTATATCTAGCTCTATCCAGGTTTTGCTAAAAAGGTAAGAGATATAGCAAGTACTAGTAGAGCCTGCTCAAATAGAAAGAGTTGAGAGAACAAATGTAGTTATAGTAAACCTAGTGTAACAGCAATAGATAGGGTTTATACCAAGACACAATCCAGCTACTATGGACATAGACAGAGAAAAGAATTGTTATAACTGCAGAAAATTTGGTTATATTACAAGATATTGTAGAAATCAGAAAACAATTGGACAAGAAAGGTAGATAAGTTATCAGAACAATGACAAACATTTAAAAAAGAAAGAAAATTTAGTAGTCCTCAACTAGACTCTAGTTAAAATAAATTTTTTGTACTCAGTAAAGTAATAAACAGTATGCTATCTAACAGTAATTCAAATAGAAATCTCTTAAGAGAAGTAACAGTAAAGATTGGGCTGGAAAGGATTGATATATAAGAGGGAATAACAATAGAAGTGCTTTTAGATAGAGCTTAGAGCTATAGGTTTGGTAATGAGTTCAGAGTTTGTAAAAAAGCAAAGATTTAAGTTGAAAAAAATTGAAAGATTTATATATGTAAAAAATGTAAATAGTATATTTAACAAGGAGAGACCAATAGAAAATACTATAGAAGTAAATATTTTATAAATAATATAAAGAAAGAATAAATATTGATATAATAGAAGAGTAAAAGTGAAACATAATTTTGGATATGCTATAGCTTGTTCACTATAACTCTGAGATTGACTAGAAAATGGAAAAAATAAAGATAACAAGATGTCTAGAGAAATCTAAAAAGTAATAAAGACCAAAACAAGAAAAATCAGAGTGGTAAAAACAAAAGATGAAGAAGGCAAAGAAAAAAGTAGAAAAGAAGTGAGAAAACAAGAAGCAGAAAAAGAAAAAGAAACAAAAAAAGGAAATAATAGTAGAAATTTAAAAAAATAGCAAAAGAATAAGAAGAAGAAATAGCAAAATCTGAAGAAGAGACCAAAAAATTAGAATCTCAAATATTTTACAAATAAATCTGTATCTTCAAAAAAAAACAAGAAGTATATTAAACTCTTAAAGTTACTTCAAATAACACTAGTATTATTTATAAGAAAAAAGAACAATAAGAAGAGAATAGTTTAGAATTATAGGTACTTAAATGAATAAACTATTAAAAATAATTTTTTACCTTTAATCTTGAATATTATAAAATATCAGTATAAAAAAGTATTTATAACACTAGAAGGATTGTTTAAACTAATAGTAATGTTTTTTGATCTAACTAACTTACCTATAATATTTCAAATAATAATAAATAAGATCCTACAGAACTTAATCAACATAAAAGAAATGGCAAGCTTTATTAACAATGCTTTATTAACAATGTACTGGTAGAAATGAAGAAAGAAGAAGAACACAACAAAGTAGTAGAAGAAGTAGGGAAAAGATTAGCAAAGAATAACTTATATAAAAAACTAGAAAAATACAAGTAAAAGGTTAGAAAAATAGAGTTTTTAAGAGTAGTTTAAGGTTTGGTGTCAAAGTTGTAAATAATAGACTTGAATAGTATATTAGTCATATAAAGAGCATATAGACTTTGAGACAAGTTAGTTGTAGTATACACACAAACTACAGTTTATAATATAAAATAGACTAGTTTATAATAGAAACATTAAGTTCTCTTATATTGGAGTATTTTGTTTGACTTAAAGAAAGATAGAAGATAAAAAAGTTAGTAACAAGAAATTATTGATAGCTAGATATAATGAAGAATATAGAAAAGTATTGTTAGGCATAGTTTACACTTGAAAATAAAAGTCTATGGAATTGTATAAGGTTTGGGCTAAATATAAAAACTTGTCCAAAAAAGAGTTGCAGATTATTACAAAATAAACTTACTGTGTCACAAACTTCATTCAGCTTGTATCTCTACAACTAGTAGACTAATTTTACAAACTAAGTTGTATTAAAAAGTTCCAAATGAGGGCTATCTGCATATATATGGGATATAAAAGTGACAACAAACAACTGAGATATTAGTCTATTAGTAACTATAAAAGTTTCACTGGCTAATATCTTATGAATGGCTAAACAGATTTATATGATCAAACTTGTATTGGAAAGTGATCATTAAACAGTTCCTAATGATATATGATATATCTTATAGCAATAAGTATTTATAGAGATATAAGCATATTAATATAGTAACATAATTAGTTACCTTTTGAAATTAGCCTGACATTTGCTATAACAAATGTCAGCCTCCATTAGGTACAAGTTTTAATCATGTAATGGAAACATCTTGTACACAAACCATTACTATTTTGTATAAATACTTTTGTATTTAAGTATTAAACCTCAGACTTAACAACATCAATCTTTATTATTATTGTTGTTATTATTAAACTTCTGAATCACTCCTAAACCTCTGAGATTACACCCAAGGTTCAGATATCACAAATAAGTAAGTAGTTCATTTTGTGATAAGAAGGTAGAGAGATGTGTTATTACTAACTTAGTTGATTTTCAGAATAAGACTTTATAGTATAATTACCAACTTATATACTAAGTATCTAGGATTGGAGACTGTTAATCAAGTTACTTTAGTTTTAGATAATTCTTGGATGTCTAAGATAAAGATCTATAAAGCTGTCAAGAATCCAGCAAGGATATCTAAGGTAAAATAGAAGGTTTAATCTATATTGAAAAAAAACAAGAATTGCAGATAGAAAAAGAAGTGTTATCTATAGATTAGAACAGATGTGATTGAATTGGAATATAATATTACCTACTAATCTAGTGAGTGTCTCAGGTTAAATCTGGACTAGAAGTCATTTTTGTAATATAATTAACAACCTCCAAAATATATAACTTAGAAATATATTGTTATGACTTAAGTCTCAGAAATAAAATGAAAACATACTCTTATATTAAGTAATACAAGAGAACTCAATAAAGTTCCATATACAAGCTAGTTTATCTTATATATTTCAGACTGTGGTTTATATACATACTATAACTAACTTATTCTAATGTTCATATACTTTCTATAAAACTAATATATTATTGCTATACTATATAATATCACTTATTTTAGAACCTTCTATAATCTTCTTTGTATTATGTAATTATGACCTGTGACTGTAACATATATGATATCACATCATACTTTTTACCTAATCTAAAATAAAGAAAAGTAAAAATTAAAATAATAAAATAAAATAAAAAGCAAGAATATAAAATAAAGCCAAGTACATTATTCACAATTTTGATATATATATAGTATTCTATTTCTATTCTAACCAGCATATCAATTAGATTACCAAATAGTAAGCTGAAATCTTAACTAATTAGCTTTTCAAAATTAGATCCAGTTATATAAGTTTATGCCAAACAGTAGGCAAAGTCTTTAACCAATCAGCTTCTCAGAATCAGATTGTTATCAGTCTATTTTTTATTTTATATTGATTTATTCTTTCAGTTTCAGTTATAGGTATTACTAGGAACAGACCTCACAATGAGAAATGATCTGACTATTTGACTTTGGAAAATCTCACTTAATATTAAACTAAGATTACTGATCTTACTTTCCTAGAATGCTTATACTAGATCTCTTATTCTAGTAACAATAAGATGTCTATAAGTCCTTTAGCATATATTAATCTTAAGAACTAAAAACCTTAGTAATTACTATATAATATTACTTGTCAAATATAGTTCATACTTGAAAACAAAAGTTCATAGAGTTGTTTGCGATTTATACCAAGTATAGAAAGGAGTTGTAGGCTTTGTATACAACCTTAGCTTTAGCTTGTGTACTACACTGTCTACTTACTATATATTTGCAAATTCAGATAAATGAAATAAAGTCACTGTAAATATTAGAGTTTAGTATTTAACTTGTTTAATTATTAGACTGAAGATTACAATATATTTACCAGTTTTTAAATATTAGATATTCAAGTAGTACTATTATCTCATAATACAGCTCTGAGTGATATTAGTTATGCTAAGTAAATATTTTAGTAATAGAATACTAATGGGAATTTAAATCTAAAAAAGAGTAAACTCTGCTATAGAAGACTAAGTATTCATAGAGCTTGAATAAGAAATAACACTGTTACAAAAGACAGATTATTAATAAGGTTGAATATGGCATATGACATTACTATTGTTATAGCAGCTACTAATCAAGATAGTCAATAATATCACTAAATAGTCTTATAGAGTTTTGTGAGAATCCAACAAGAAGTCCCTAATATATCACTACCCTATCTATACAAATGGTTTATGATAAACATACTATTAATATACATCTTGATGTTATTCTTCTAGTCTCTTCTCTCTGATCCTAGGCTTATGACATAATATCATGTGACTATAGTCACATGTCTCTTCATTGTCTAAAAGAAAAATATAAAGAAAAGAAAAACAAAGAAAAAAAAATCAAATTAAGAAAAATAGATTAAAATAAAATAAAAATAAAATATTAGAGTCTAAGCATATAATGACAACTATTATATAATTCTAAACTTAAGATATCTATGCTTAGAGAGAATTTAACTCTCACTTTTTTAAATATCTATATAAATACTCTTATTAAGTCTTTAGTAATTGAAACCATTAGGCTACTAGACCTATTAAGGCCACAAGTTATTTATGTATATAGATAGGCTTAAAGTTATAAGAGTTAATTATAGCATAGCCAGTATTTTTTTTTAAAAATAGATATCCTATTGTTTAGTAAGAGTATCTAGTTTGATACTTAGATAATCTGGACAAAACTAAATAGTAAGATTAAACTATGAGAGAAACTTTAACTATTCAGCTTATCTGTGGATTAGTTATTATCTTGGTAGTAAAAATACTCAAGATTTCTGTGATTTACAACAATATTAATAAGAAATACTAGGCTCTCAAAATACTAGTATTAAATTTTAAAAGCTTTAAAAATAACTAAAAGTTTCTTATTATAAGTGTTAAAGTTCAACTCTATAAAAGTAAATGTCTGAGAGAGAAAGGCTACCAGATAAAATTTATTATTTTTATCTATAATGAAAAGAATTGTAGTGAGAATATAATTAAAAGCATCTGTTTCCATAATAAGTTAAGTACCTTGAATCTAGTAAGTAAGGATAGATATGGAAATGAATGTTTTTTTCAATAAGTTGAAAGTATTATAGCAGAAATCATCAAATTTTTAATGAATGTTCTTTCAAAAAAGATAGATCATAAATAAGTAGAATGGTAATATCAGAATAATTAAAAATAAATTAGCAGTAAAATTGGTAAATCCTAAGAAGGATTGAATATTCTTGACTTTTTTTAGTTCTGGCCAATTCTGAATAGTTTTGATTTTGTTATCTGACATTGTAAGTCCAAAAAAAGAAAGAATATATTCTAGATACTCTACTAACTTAGAATAGAACTTGCACTTTTCTTCTTTGGTATAAAGACTAGTCTTATAGATTTATTTGAGAACTTTCTATTAGGGAAACTAGACAAAGTCTATAGATTTATATAGAGTTTGCAATCTCCAAAGAATTCTAAGTTCTATTACTCACAGTTACTAAGTATATGACTTACTTTCAGAGAATTCTAAAAAACAAAATAAAGTTCTCTAGAAGTAGTAGCTACTCTAAATATTCAGGAGTCTATTTTAATCAGATAAGATATCAAATGGAAAATTAGCTAACCTAATTATAAAATAATAAGACTAAGTAGTCAAAATCCTAATAGAAAACCCTTAAAAATTATGGGATGGCAAAAGCTCATTAGATAATAGCAGAAGAGAGTAGATTATTGCAATTATAAAAATAATATTAAGTGAAGATTCAGCAGAGTTTACAACAGAATTAAGATTGAAGTTTTAAGAGAGAAGAAGTTTATAGAATTAACTATAGATATTAATAGTGTTAGTGACTCAAATTTTGATAAAATAGTAAATCTTCTTACATCTATCTCTTTTTTAGATTACTATAACTTGAAGTAAAAAATATTGGTTAAAAATTAATATTCTCAAAATCTACTAAACTGAAAGACTATAGAGTTAAAATAGTAAAATTTAACTACTTAATTAGGTGTAAATATATCTACAATATTATTTCATAAGTTTACTTCCAAGCTAAAACTCTTCTATTATTACAATTTAAACTTAAGTATAAAAAAAAATAAACATTATATTAGATTAATACAAGAGAACTCAATAAAGTTTCTATTATAAAATGTTTACTTTATATATGTTTGTGTTATATGAAATCTAACCTATTCTAAAAGCCATATATTATTTACAAAATAAATATATAGTGAACATATTATATAATGTTATTATTTTAGAACTTTTTATACTTTTTTATATAATATATGATTATGTGACTGTGACTGTGACATGTGTTATATTATATAATAGTTTGTAACAGTTACATATATAATATTATACTATATATATTTTTAACATCAACAATTTATTATATAGAATGTAATAATAGTTTATATTTATAGAAAGAATTATATACAGAATACTAATATACTAATCTTTTTATATAGTTATCTAACACAAAAAATTACTAAGAAATTAAACTCATAATCTTAAGTAGGTTTGAGATAGATATGATACATATAGATAGAAAACTCTTCTATTATACTATCTTTCTTTTATATTATACTATATTTTAACTCTAAGTTCAAAATAGACAAAATACAAAAACAAAGTTTATTGTTTTTAATTTTAATATCTACTTGATCAAGTACTAATATCTTTTGTAATACTAGTAGTTGTCTAAAATCTTTTTTACTTTCTGCTTTTCTTCTTTGTTAATAATTTGAAAAAGAAGAATTCTATATTGGGTCAATACAAGAAAATTTAATAGAGTTTCTAATATAAAGTGTTTATTTTATATACTAGTTTGTACAAGACTAATACTAATTTATCTCAAAAGCTATATATTACAAACTTTATTCAACTTGTATCTTTACAACTAGTAAACTAATTTTCACAAACAAAGTTGTACTGGAAAGTCACAAATAAGAGCTATCTACATATATATGGAATATACAAAAGTAAATACTGAAATATTAGACTATTAGTAACTATAACTTTCATTGACTATTATCTCAAAAACAACTAAACAGATTCTTATGATCAAACTTAAGTACTTATCAAACCATTTCTAATAATATATTATACATCATATAAAGATTAATATTTATAGAGATATAAACATATTAATATAATGACATAATTAGTTATATTTTAGAATTAGCCTAGTACCTAGTATCTACTATAGTAAATAATAGCTCTACTAGATACTAATCATGTGATAGAAACAGCTTGTATATAAACTATTACTATTTTGTATATATACTTTTATATCTGAAAATTAGACTTTAAACTTAATAATATCTTATATTTTTTCATTAATTATTATTATTTATCTCTTATTATCATGGGATATCATTATTGAACTTCTAAATTACTTCTAAACCTCTGAAAGTATATCTAAGATTTAGATATCACAAATAAGTAAATAGTTCATTTTGTAATACTATGAATTATCTATAAGATTACTGTTATAATATCATTGTTTCAGAATCTTCTATGTTTTTTATGTTCTTCTATATAATATATAATTGTATTATAGTGATAGTAACATTTATAGCCAACTTGTAATAGTTATGTTAGTTATATTAGTTATGTATGATGTTATAATATAATTCTAACCTTAAGTTTAAAATAAGAAAATAAATGAAAATAAAAATAGGAAAGAAAGAATAAACTAAGTCTATTATAGTAAGCTTGACTTCTGAGAATACTAGATATAATTTTTATAATATAAAGAAAAGCTTAAGGTAATACAATATAAATTTCACTTATTTCTTTATTTTATAAGGTTTAAAAAAGTAATAAGTTAACTTAGCTAAAAGATGTGTCATATAGATATCCAAGAAGTTTATATATCTTATTATCAGGATAGAATATTAGAGTAGAAATGTATATATTCCTCAATTATAGTATTTGGCCATATTCTTTTGAAACTTATGAATCCTATTTGTGGCAGTTGTCCAGTGTTGAAAAGAAATAGTAGTTATTATATGGAGAGGTATATATAGTTACTATGTTAAAACTCTGCCAACAGGAAAATATTCTGTTAGTTACTTTGTTACTTATTAATAAATATTTATAGATATTGTTCTATCTCTTGATTTATTTGCTCTATTTGTCCATTTATTTAGGGATACCAAGCTGTAAATGAAGTAATTTTCACTTCAAGCAGATAGTAGAGTTTCTTAATAAAGAGTGTAATAAACTACAATCTCCTATCTGATACTATATAAGTGAGAAGACTATGAAGTTTCTAGACATAGTATAAAAATAGTCTCATAATGCTTTCTGTGTTGACTATGGTATGAATTAAAATAAAGTAAGTCTTTTTTTTCACTTGTTACAATTTTAAGCTTGGCTTAGATTGCAACTTATGCAAAAATTTGAGTAAGAGTAGAAAAGATGATCAATTGGTAAAGTATAAAGATACAGAACTATATTCAACTATATACCTAATAACTATAAAAAAAGAGAAAGATGTCCTTAAGGAATACAATAAGAAAAGCATAAGAAAAATATAAGAAAACCTTTACTACTATGTGAGATGTTGACTGATAATCCATAAGAAAAACACAAAAAGACAGTAACACTGTCTTCAAAAATATAATGATTATGAGTTATAAGTGAAAAAAACCCTAATACATGTTTAAAACATGTCTAATATAAGACAAACATCTATAAAACATGAGATAGAACTATACTAAATTAACCTCTGTAAACTTAAGTTCTATAATGAAGTCAATGCTGATAGTTTTCCATCTTGTATTTAGCATGAGTAATGGGTATAATTCTTTTAAAGACAAGTGACAAATAGGCTTAGTTTGCAGGTATAGATTACAAGTACTAACATATTGGCTAATATATCTAGACATTTAAAACCATCAATAGCTCTATATTTAAAGACAGTAGGAAAAGAACAAGAAAAAGAGAAGCTATAAAATAAAATAAATATCCAAAGAGAAATAACTAGGTAAAAGCTGGTATATAATGGCTAAGTAATATCTTCTCCAAAAGGAAAGACACTACCATTGAACTCTAAAAATAAATGAAGTAAGCTATGGTATCCCATCTTGGATTCCAATAGTTATTATGTCTTATGTAATTGTGTAGAATGTGTCTCCTTGATTTAATAGGGTAAAGTCTACAAGGACATTTAAACTCTTTCTTAGGAAAGAATATAAGCCAATATTCTCCTATAGAAGTGTGATTGATGATCACTCTTGTAGCTCTGGCACAAAGTAAGTTAGAATGCCTGAAGAATTTGAGCCATAGCTCTCCTTTAGCATATAACAGTTCAATGAGATTTAGGTTGTCATTAAGTAATCCTAGGAAATGTTGTTCTTTAGTATCTAATGCTTGAAATGTTATCCTCTATTCATTGAGAATTTTGTTATATTCATGTTTTCTATCAAAGTTCCATGAGAACTTATATGAGAACATGAGTATAAGATCAAAGTTCTTTGTTTCTTTGTTAACTAAATTATAAAAAGTTCAATTCTCATGACTTGGACAATTTCAGAACTCAATGAAATTACTATAGTCTTTGATGAAGAAATCTCTAAGTTTCTTTGAGATAAGCAATAACTGAATTTGATATAGATAATTCAATAAGTCAAAAATTCTCTTTACAGCATGTATTGAGTCCATAATAACAATGATTCAATTGATATTGAATAGACATGTAGCTTGATTAATACTATATCTAATAGCAAAGAGTTTAGCTTTAGTCAATATAACATTTATGACATAATGAATCATTTTGATGACTAGACTGTTGTAAGTGTGGACATGTACTATGAAAGTAGTGACTTGGTTTTTTATGCTGGCATCTAATGCTGTTTTGGAATCCAAAGACACTTGAAATATGATTTCATCAAGTTTACAAATATGCACTTTTATACTTTCTTTATTTTTTCTGTTTGTAGAATGAAAGGAAAAATGACTAGGGAAAATATCTATTAGTCTATCTCTAGGAGAAAATTTATTATTGAATGGATCAAAAGAAGAGAATACTCTATTCAACCTATTATTTGCATTTACTATGGGCCCCTTGAGTAGCAGTCACTATCTAGGCATTAGCCTTTTGAGTGATAGTTGATGTGTACTATTAACATTTGTATGCCTTGACTCTAGCAAAGACTTAATGATGTAATTTGGAGATAGCATATGTGTTCTGAGCTGAAATCTATTACTGAGTTTTTATAAGTGAAAATGAATTGGTATGAGGCCTGTAATAACCTCAATTACTGGAGATAGTGAAGTACAAAATGTCTCCAGAATCCAAATGGCAGCTTTTCTTTGCATCTTTCTGAGTTCTTTGAGGGAATATGCCAATGGTGCTTTATTATAATACTATAGCTAGAAGTTATAAAGAGCAATAAGTAGAATACAACTTCTGTATAGAAGTTGTTTTTGTGTGGGAATAAGGCCTCTTGATGAATTACCAAGCATTTTCATATACTTTATAGTAGATAATACCTTGTTCATATAGAAGTTGATGTGTTGCTTAAAAGTTAGCTTTCTATCAAAGATAAATCTAAGGTAATACCATGTTTCCTTAAATCAAAAAATGGGACTGCTTGGAATAGTAAGGTCAAGAGGCAAAGAGTCAAAAAGTCCATGTAATCTAGAGAAATGAAATACCTCTGTTTTTCCATGTTCAATGATTAGTCTCAACTGACTGAGAATAAAAGACATAATATGGTAGCTACAGAATAAATGAGAGTTCAAAACAGTCAAAGATTTGTTCTGAGAAACAAATAGTCTACTATCTACAAAGGAGATTAAAAAGACTGGAATTTTTAGATTTTTTTGCCTTTTTTCAAAAATATGAAGAATAGGAGATAAATATAAAGTATTGGTGAAAGAGCAGAACCCTATCCAACACCAACATCAACATTAAAAGAAGAAGATGAAAAATTGTTCCAAAGATATTTTATTTTCCTACTTACTAGGTAATCATAAAAGAATAACAAAATCTTGGAATTAAACCCTGCTTTAGCCAAGATTAAAAGAAAGCAATCAATGGTTGAAAGATGGGAAGAATTAGGCAATGTCAAACACCAGAGTACTAGTTGAAAAAAAATTTAATCCAGCCATTATGAATGAGATAAGTTAGGACTATACCTGCATCCATGATAAAGCATTGTTTTAAACCACCTAGTTGACACAGATATATGAAATATTTCAAAATTGACTAGAATTGTAGTCTTTTGCCAATGACCTTTTCAATGAGTTTGCTGAGTGTGTTTAATAAAACTATTGGTCTGAATGTCTTTGGAAAGTTATATGATATCTTATTAGGCTTGGAGATAATGATGGATGATAATATCTTGAAATGAGACAACCAGTGACCTAAGTTGATACAAGTATTAGCATTTTTGACAATGATCTTGATGTGTCTTTAGAATAACTTGTCTGATATAGAAGTCAAAGAGTTATTATATTTCAAAATTGCACTTATAAATTTTTTTTCTAAGAACAACTTCCATCTTGTAATTAGTTTGCTTGGGATTTCTTTTAACAAGTCCATGTTGATTTGATAATTTTGCACTGAGTTAAATAACAAGTGAAGTGGCTTGCCATAGATTGTTTAGTTTGAGATACAGTCAACCATTATATTGAATAGCTTTGATAGCTAGAAGTTTGTATTTCTTCACCTGGTTCATGAGTTCCCAAGAACCAGAGTTTTTGTTTAAAATTTTCTGGATTTTCTGGTCAAACAAAATGTGTTTGGTCCTTCTGATAGTGCTTTTGAAGTTCTTCCAATCCTTAATTTGTTTTGAGGTTTTGTATTTCTCAAGATGTTATGGGACGCTTTGAACATGAATAATTTTTATTTTTATTTTCTTTTCTTTTATTTTCTGACTTTATAGGAATTTTGTTTTCTTTTTCTTTTCTTTTGGACGATGAAGAGGCACATGACACTGCAGTCACATGACATGTCACATGATGTGATGTCATAGGCCTAGAAAGTAGTGGAAGGATCTAGAAGATGACGTCAGGGCACATGTATATAACATGGTGGCCTTAAGGCAGACATGAGGTAGAGGCATGGACATAAAGATAGGCTTAAGTATTGGTAGCACAGACCAAGCATGTTTTGTATATATAGAACTCTAATTTAGCAGAGACTCCTTGTCGAGTTCTCTTGTGAACTTCCCACATTATATCCCAACTCTGAGATTTACTCATTAGTGAGATCATTGGACATTATGTCTAGTGGTTGCCACAACACAAGATCCCTCTAACAATCTACATTCCACCATGTTTTTGAGTGCTTAGTGATATTGACAACTTTTGAATATTTGAACCATATTTTGTCCATATTATTGGCAATTATTTGTACAATTTGTTCAAGAGTTTCTTTGCTAGAAATATTCTTAGTATTGATTTTTATGATCACTTTGATTAATTCTACAATGAAATTCTCTTCTTCTTTGCTGTTTTTGACCAATATATATTTTCTGGTTTGAATATGTTTTTCAATTATTGTGATATTGATGGTGAGGGAGATGTGATCTGATAAGAGTTTCTATTCCAGATAGATCATATAATTATTAAGTTCTGATGAGTCTTGTCTAAGGAATATGAGATCAATGACCAAATTTGAATTATTCTGATTATCTGAATATCTAGTAGGAACTTGGTTAGTAGGTCCTAACATACAAAGATTTATAGAGTTTGTAATGTCAATAAGAAAATCACTATGAATAGAGTGATATGAAAAGTTAAGGTCCCAAATATTATCTCTAATATTGAAATCCCCTATTATAATTAATATGTTGCTGATATTAGCTTTAGTATTCTTTAGATACTTCAAAGCTGTTTGCAACAAATCAGAGTAAA
>Ga0157364_1001686_pt1 | contig 19257 bp, 9 predicted proteins | sample AttsexASBM2_FD_111476 | JGI IMG/M metagenome (GOLD analysis project Ga0157364, IMG submission 111476) | Fungus gardens microbial communities from leaf cutter ant in Ribeirão Preto, State of São Paulo, Brazil - Atta sexdens ASBM2 | ecosystem: Host-associated > Fungi > Mycelium > Unclassified ...
ATCGTTAAAATTCTTTCGCGTAAATATTAAATTGATTATATAGTAATTAATCATTTATTTGAGTATTAAAAGCATTATCATTAGTTTTTAATATTCAAAGTAAGTAATTAATTATTATATAAGCAATTTACAATTAGCAGTTTACTATATAAGCAGTTTATAATTAAAGAGAGAAAGACAATGAAATCTTCTGTTATTTCATATTTTTCTTTAAAAAAATCTAGTCTCGAAGACACCAGATTTAATAGAAATGAATGTCTCCTGAATCTTAATCGAATTTCTTCCAGTTTCTATCGGTTTCTGAAGTCAAGTTATCGATAAATTGATAAATTCTGTGTATATAGTACACATCTACGCGGTCTACGATAAGACACGCGACAGCAAATGTATCGGAAAACTTGGTGTATCGAAAATATTTTTATCGCGTCGAGACCACTCTTGACATTTTCACAAAAAAAAGCTTGGGTCGAAGAAGTCCGGCTCGTTCAAACTTTACTCGTTTATTTATAGATATTTTGTATGATGTAACTCAAGAAAAAATTATTGTAAAAGAAATAGCAATATGACTATTAGCTATGTGACAATGAAAAATCTAAGATTCAGAAACAATGAAGAGAAATGATAAATTATTATCATGTGATTCATCAAAAAATTGTCGATTTATGCGGAGTATATTTGTCTATATAATGACTCACAGTCTTTCAATTCATTTAGCGACATTTTCTATTTTCCTCTCCAGTTTGTAGTGAACACTTCCTATTACACGAGTATTCGAAAACTATCGACCGCTTAGCTTTAAATATATAATGAGGAAGCACGCGCCGATATATGCCATTTCAAATTATGCTCGTCGTAAACTTTGTTAGAATATTTCCCAGCTTATTTCCATAACTCCTTATTCTTTCCATAGCATTCTTTTATGATTTCAATTATATCAATTAAAATGTCTAATCGAATAAAGGGATAAGCATGTTTCCGCGCTGTCTTCTCAAAAGTCCTGCAGTAGTAATCTAGAACACGCGCACGGCACGGACGTCGACATCTCTCGGCGATGCGAGAAATTCATTGCTCAGTTGATAAACGTTTATCTGCGTGCAAAGGGGGTAAACTTCCGGTTTTATCGTGAGTGAATTCACGACTTATTTCTCCTGTTCTCGTTTTCACGTCACGAGACGCATCAATCGTGTCGAATTGCATAGTCAAGCGTAAAAATCGCACGAGGCATGAAAACCCCTCGAATACGCGAACACGAGGAAGCCATATTACGGAGCGCTCCTAACCACCCCTAACGGATATACAAGGTGGCACTAGAAGCACCCGTCGACTCGCCACCATCGGGAATGACGAGGAAGACACATAAACTCTTTGGAATCATGAACGATTTACAGAACACGGGGCACGCGAAGGTAAACGAGTCTGAGCGAATAAAAATCTTCTCTCTACTCACACTTGCAAGGACTGTTTTTTTTCCGTAAGGTCTGCATTGGTGGTCCCACGTAGACGACGACGAAGGAGAGAGAGAGCCCCGAAGAACACGGCACGAAGGGGTCGAGAATTTTCTCTCTATCTTTTTCTCCGTCCGTCTGTCATCCGCACCCCCTCTCCCGGTGACCCTGCCTTAAGACGCACCCTCGTACGTCGGCACACGGTCGGGGACACGATACTCAGCACGGACACATGTCGTAGCACGTCAGTCTCCCTCTGTCTCTCTCCTTCTTCCTCTGTGTCCGCGCACCCCCTGGTCTTTCCTCTCCCCCCTCTCTCTCTCTTTCTCTTTCTCTCTTTCTCTCGCGTATTCTCCTCTACCGTCCTCTTCTCGCACTATTATTCCCGGCCGGCGTCTCACCCTCCGCGCCGTGTATTTCCCATACGCCGAGAGGAATGCAAGCGGTCGAGAGATCGGCGGCGCGTGTATCACGCGTGTATTCGCGTACGCGTCGTCGTGCACGCACACACCGCCTACACGCACCACCTAAAACGCGATGACGCACCACCGGTTGGGACTCGACGACCAGGAGCAGCGGGGATCGCGAGGATCGCTCCGCGCGCTGCTACCTGGTACCGGGAACACGGTTCCGCGCGCGCGGCGGCGAGCGCGTGTATCCGCGCGCGCGACGTAAAAACGCGGAGGAAGTGACAGCTGCCTCCGTCGTTGCCACCGCCGCCGCCACCGCCACCACCACCGTCGCCGCCGCCGCTACCACCGTCGTCGCCACCGCCGTCGCCACCGCCACCGGCACGGGCGCTCATACCAGCCGCTTTTATTGATCAATAATATACGCCGCCTCCTGCCTGCCTGGCTGTCTGCTTGTCTGCTACCTTGCTTAGTACTCGGCGTTGTCGCTCCGGGCCGTTCCCGCACTCTTTTCCATTGACCATCGTTTCCTCGCGTTCACCATCGGTGTTGACCTGATATCTCGAGCGAATGAACAGCGTCGATCGAATTGCTCCATAAATAAGACTACAAGTTCTTCTAAATTCTTTTATTTCTCGAGCAAAGTCTAAAATCATTCGCGCCGTCTCTTACCTTCTTCTAGATAGTGATGTGAATGAAAAAAAATCATGATCGTGATTCACTAATTTTGACTACTTCCTTGAAGAGAGAGAAACATTTTGGAACGTCAGAGTCATAAATCATAATATATATATTTTCAAGAAGAATGTAATTATTTAACTAATTGTAAATTGAAAAAAAGCGAAGAGATTAAAAAAATACAAGTTGCAAGTTTTATTTTTTGGGTGCGAAGTTTTATTTGATTTGAAATCAAATGATTAAATAGTGAGATATTTTATGGCGACTTGGTTGCGATCCTAATTTATTTCTTGTTTAGAAATTTATAATTTGCACTGTGATTACTCGCTGTACGATTTATTTCCGGGATATATTTGTCACATCAACACATTACATTTCCGAGGTATCGTTTGAACTGATATTCCCGCCGACGACTTTCATTTTCCAACTTTCCCTCGATTCACATTATCATTTATATTTTATATAACGTTGGCACATTATAATCTAATAAGAGTATCGTTTATCTTATTTATTTTTAAGTATTTCTCTCTTATATAAAAAATTCTTTTAATATAAACTTCCAGAGTGAAGAATGTTTTTTATAAGAGATATTTCTAAAATAACAAAGTTATATAGAAATATGTATAGTCTTGTTATGAAATTAAATATATATTTATATTAATGAGTTAATTCTGAAATTTTATAAGGGATTGAGAACATATAAAATAAAATATAAGTGTTTAATCGATTATATACCTAATATTTTTATTTTTAACGTATTCTTTTCTTTTTTAATATTTATAAAACGGAAAGAATGGAGCATAAAATGTTAACCTTGCGTCGATAATATAGCGGGCTGTGATAAAAATTGTTTATCAGCTGTGAATTGTAACGACTTAAAACTTAAAATTTCGTGTGATGTAATGCTGTGAAATGTTATGAAAATGTAACGTAATGTTGTGAAAATTAATTATTGGATTTCAATTATAATGTTATTATTGTATGAACAACATTGTCTACAAAAAATAAAAAATGTGATAATAATTTATGATATTAATTAATTTAACACAGTTGTATTCACTTTATTATATAATTAAATTAATTATCTGTTAATTTTTGAAAAATTACAAGTTATATATACAATAAAAATAGGCGAGATGCAATATCATGTGTTTCGAAAATTCAAATAATTAATACTTTCGAAAAACAGATTAAAGAAATGTTTTATTAAACAGAACGTTGCTGCAATCTGCGTAATTATCTTCGTGATCTAACAATAAATATATATTAGTCAATTTGTCACATTGCGTTATTCAGTTTTTCGCAATAGAAAGAGTATTTTACGTCCTCAATTAAATGCAAGTAAGAACATCTCTTCGAGTTTAAAAAAATCGATCAAAAGACCTGTCTCTTTTCTTTTTAAGTCATACGTAGTCCATGATTAAAGCTTTCGCGTTCGTTCTTGAATGGCTGAAAGCCGAAGGTAAAGACTCGGCGCATTTAAATAGAAGCGCGAGAGCAAAATTGGCGCGTGCCGGCCACGAGCCGAGGCACATGATTGTAGTAGAGGCAGTGACGTAATGATCGATCGTGCACCCAATTTCGAATTCATCTCTAATATCCGCTCCGAGTTGCGCGTCGTAGAAAATAGAACGGTTGATTGATAGAACCTAAGACGATGTATACAAGCAGTCGTACTATAATGACGTTCTCTTGTGCGATTAGAGCTTCTCGCAAATCCTTCATTTAAGTGTCTGTTACGGATATTACATAATTTGATTACTGCTTTAATTTATCCTGCAATTCTATTTTGTGCGTAGGAGTTAGTCCGTGACTTGCTGAAAGAGAAGCTCGCTAAAGGTTTATCCTGACAAACTTGCGTAAACGTATGTATGAAAAGAAAATCATTCAATCATTTCTATTATAAAGACGCACGTGAAATGCGATTGTACAATTTTCTTTATGCTATTATACAAATTTGTCTGGATAGATCCTTACAGAAACGTGTTAAAAAATTTATGTTTGATGCGCAAAAGAGCATTAATAATGATGAGCATTAATAATAATAAAAGAGCATTGCAATAATGAACCGTTCTGAAAATCGAGATAAATATAGAAAATAATAAATTAAAATAATATGGCATATTATGCGCATAATACGTGGATATATTAATCTAGTTTAATAAATCGGGGTGTGTACCAATTAGCGATTAAAATGCTTGACCTTATGAAGAAATTAATAGAGTGACCTGCGATCCGCCGCGAACAATTCACTCGATTCACAGCACGGAGCAATTAAAGAGCATATTATAACACGGCCGATTCTTTTGACAATAAATTAACTGCAGAAAAATAATAAACTTATAAAAAGTTCATAAAAACATTTTTGATATAAAAAGAAGAGGAAAAAAACAAACAGACATTTTCGTTTAATGTTTCTTAAGAAGTTAGAATCAAAATATCGTTCATTTTGCTGTAATGACTAAAAAAAAATGTCATTTTTTTATTTGCTTACAGAAAAAAAACATAAAAAAAAGAAAACATTTTTTATTCTTTTATAATCAATTACACCAAAATTAATATTATCAAAGTCTAATAATTCAAAATATTGACATGTTGACTGGAAAACTTTGTTTCTCAAAAACAAAAAGATCTTGAATAAAAATTCACACTTTCAATATTTGTTGTATTGATCCATTAAAGTCTGGTGCACAATTGAAAGAGCAAGTAACAAAAATAGGGAATAACAGATTTCAATCTATTGCCTACGTTTATCAATTTTATCTTCGGCTTAGTAAAAATACTTTATCGGAGCGCGTAAACTTTATATTATTATAACAATTAAAGTTCAAATAAATATCATGTACTTATAATATTAAACTATTAAAACTGCTCAAGTTGATAAGAGCAGAAAAAACGAACGAAGCAATGAATTTGAAATGACACTATTCTTTGGGACTAAATATCGTTCGTTGGCATCCACGCGGCGCGGCGCGGCGCCTCGGAAGTCGAAGCGGAGCGCGCAGACGACGCGATTTGATTGCCTGGCCTCAGTTCGCGCACAGCCGCTACGGTGTGAGAACGTGCTTGACATTTCTCGGCACATATATTTACCGAAGACAGAAAGAGAGGGATACGTGAGTCCGTGTCGCTTGTTCATGCTCCTCGTCACACCACAGTCTGTCCATGCGAATGCCGAACAACTGCCAGTCATGATCTCCGCTAAGACGCGATCTTTCCTATTGAGCACGCTTTGCCTGCTATGCAACCTCGTGGTTACAACGTACGCCCGATCCTGGGGTAAGTTTATGAGAGAGACATTAACGGACGTGTGACAGGTAACGTGGGGACGATCAGTCGCGATCATCCCTAATGACATAGGCTGGTAACAGCCGATCAAATACCGGGGGGTTCGGCAGAATCACGGGAATCGAGTATCGGTGGGCATCGCACACCAGTGGCCGGCCCATGTTCGTGCATCCGTACGTGTATACGCGCGCGCTCGTATTGGTGCACGAGCGCCGACTCCATTCACCCGCAGCAGCCCGTCACGTACGCCACTTTTGTACTCGGCAATGCTCTTTACGCGCGAAAGCGATGAACGCGCAAAAGTTGAATGAAACGCGATAGTGATCAGCGATATGCGTCCACGTTGATCTATCGCCTATCACCAGGTGCCATGCGATCGGCCGCCCACGCTCGTCCTTACATCTGTTTTACGTAATGAATGTCAGCGCGCTACCGGAATGACCGCGCACCCATACACGCGAAACGAGATGGAAAACGAGAGACGGGGTCATGGGGGTCAATAGGGGTACCTAGTGGAATTTTAGGCACCGAGGCAGTTACTCCTTTTCCTTTTAGATTTGGTTTTCTTTACACGGGAAGAACGGTTTTGTTAAAATATTTTAAAAATTCTTGATACATACTTGAAAATTATTTTGTTGCATCATTAAATAATTACGTAAAAATGTCAGGCACGATGAGTATTAATGTAAAAAGTTTTAACATTTTTTTTCTAGCCATCATCTTATTTTTCTTCTTAGATTAATTTTTGTGTATGGAATGAACGATTTTGCTGAAATATTATTTAAAGATCCAGCTTGATTCAGATTTGAAAATAATTTTGTTGAATCATTAAACAGTAACGTAAACAATTTCGTAAAAATATCAAGTACGACATTTCTATACCAATTATCCTCTTTTTCTTCTTAGATTTTCTTTTTATGAAAAAAAAATGATTTTGTTCAAGCGTTTAAAAGTTTAAGTTCAGCTTACAGATGAAAATACAGACTTGAAAATAATTTTGTTAGACTATAAAAATAATTATGTAAAAATTTCAAACACGATAAATATTAATGCAAAAAGTTCTGACATTTCTAACAATCCATTTGAGCGTCTTATATAATTATTTTGATGATCCAACAAAATTATTATTAGATCTGTATCTAGCTAAATTTTTAGATACGTAAATTTTTAGATCAGTGAAATCGTTCTTCAGTTTTACTACACTGAACTAGACTTTTCTGTCTCACTTCTGTCAAATATTAAAAAGATATTTATTTCCCTTTAAAACGAAAAATGTACATTAGTTTAATCACAAAAAAAAACGGAACTCTTATTGTTCGGGCTCGGACGCGTTTCCACGGATCATGTTATTTAGCGGACAAGACCTTGTGCAACCTTATTTTGTTCACGGTGTAACAGGAAATAAAAAGCCAGTTGCTATCTTAATCTGATTCCTGGTTCCTAAAGCCAAGACTAGAGAGAAACAGAAAGAGGAAAGAAAGAGAGAGCTTGTACAATAGAAATCAATCAAGATCGCTAAAAATTCGAGTTCAAGAGTTCATTCTCATCTCGGCGAGTTGTTAATACGCGTCGGATAATCGGGAACATAATCGATACACAATATTTGCTTGAGTGATGACGTTGACACTCTTTGGGAAAGTTAGTAGTCAAAGATCAAAGTGTGGAGCACGATAATATAAATAATAATATTATATAATCAAGGAAAATTTCTTTCAAGAAATGCAATTATTTACATATTATTAGAAATTTCTCTTTGACTAGTCTCTCTCTCTCTCTCTCTCTCTCTCTCTCTCTCTATATATATATATATATATATATATATATGTCATATGATTATTAATATATATTTTTTACATCAAATATGATAGAAAATAACACGGTCATAGTTAGATGTTTCGAATAATACAATATATATTCTTCATTAAATCAATCTGAAATAAATTGATTTAATAAAGAATATATATTGTATTATTTGAAATATCTAATTTTGTTAGCGTTCTCTGCTGTATTTGATATATTCATATATACGGTCGTTTCTTAAGTCTTAAGAATATATATTTTTTAACTTATTGAGCGGAAAGTTATAAATAAAATCCAGTATGCATTTTATGATCTTGAAGATTAGTCTTGAAAAAAATCGCACAATTATTTCAGTTGATATGATATACCTTTTGGATTGCTTTGAGTAATGATGTAATATTATCTCGGCAAATATTTTTTTTTCATTTGAACAAAAAATGCTAATAATAACCATTTTGCTTGCCGCCGAATAAAACGAAATCTTTTTCCACTCGATGATCGAGATTTTAATGCATGTATTAAATTACACATTTGCTTTATCATATGAAAAAATTGCGCGTATGCGCAAAGTCTGGTAACGAAACGAACTTGCGATGTGTAAATGAAATGTTACAAAGCACGAAACTAATTTACACAAATTTGTTTTTTCATTCAGAGGTGTGATTCGTTCGCGCGTGTTTCTTAATGGTTCGCGAATTGCGGGAAATACAAATTTTCGTTTTTTACGAAATTTTTCAAAACCATCAATGAACGACAGTTCGAGAAATACTTACAATATCGTTATTCCGCGGAATTTCATCCTTGCCTGTCAATATTATTTAAAACGCAGATTTTCTTAATTTTTGTCCTAAATATACAACTCTTAGCATCAATTTTCACTTTATTTAAAACAAATTTGGATAATAGAATAGTATTTTTATGCCAAATACGATCAATGAACGTACATTGTATCTGACAAATAACGCATGACATTGTCGAAATAAAACTAAATAATAAAGATCGAACGCGATGTTTACGGTATTTCATGATGCATAATGCATAACGAATTGACGCAAAGGAGAAAAAACAAATATGTAGCTCGCAATAGCTTTTAATCGGACCGTATTAATTTTGCATATATAAACGATAATGAATACGTTATAGGAAGTCTGATTGAGAAATCAAAAATAGTAATAAGAAAAATAAAACTCTTTTATTGTTGTTAAGTTATGCTTTCCATATTGATCTTACTTCTTTCTTCGAAATTTTCTCTTTATTTTAATTATAAGAAGCATCTAAGAGAATAGCATTTAATAAATTGCGCTGTTTGCAATGTTGAATATATCATTTCATTGAATATTCAAATGATGATAAGTTTTTATCTACTAAAACTCTATCTATATAATTTAAGTATTTAATGCTCGTTTTTATCAATGTAGATTAATTTTAATCTTGCATGGTTCAATTTACTCTTCATCTTTCTTTAATTTTTAAAACTAGAAAAGGATGAACCAAGATTAAAATTAAACTATATATTAATAGAAACGGATATAAGACTTTTATACTGTAATTCGAGTATTGATGTCGTTACATTAGCGACACTGTTATTAAGAGTTACAGAATATGGGAGTCTAAATTCAATACTAAATTGAAAGAAAAGATTTGTGCAATTATTTAGATAATAAAATATGGCATTTTTATGATTGCAGCCATCTTTTTTTTTTTAGTGTAGATTAGAGAGATTGCTAGAACAGCTATCGCTGGAACAGCTATCGCTAGAACGTTCTCTCATGATAATCGACTACAGTGATCATATTACTTTCTGATTTGCCGTCGAGGAAAATGATAAAAAGAAACGAGATAATTTATCTAAAACTCGGATGAACCTAAGTCACTCGATCGTATTTACATTGATGCGCGATAATTCTTGTGCAAGTTGATTAGAATATTTCCCATTCGAAATTTTCACGTGATTGTCGATACTTGCGTCTATTGTAATCTCGAAGTATTTTTCTTATGGTAGCTTACATATTAACAAACAATGTAGTAACTTTGTAACGCGACAAATACTTTTGTCCAAACAAAGAGAAGCAATTACGATATCTTATCGAATTCATGCTTATGTATATGAAGTAAATAATGCAGTATTTAAGAAGTCGTTAATCACTTCTCTCTCTGTTACTTTACTTCCGTTATTTTGACATTCTTAGCATTTTTTGTCGTTTACTTATTCAATAGTTCCATCGTGTCCAGCGGTTGTAATTGTGCATACTATATGCGTATCGAACCTTTTACTTTGTAAATATTTTATTTTATTATCAAGTTTGAAATGCATATTAGACATACAAACCAAAGTAGTTCTGTGTGTAACAAAAATGAAATTTATTTTTAAAAAAAAAAGAACATTTTTGATATAAATAAACCGCATCATAAATGTTTCGCAAGGAAAATGCAACAGACATTCTCAAGTGACGCGCGACGTGCGATCGTAGTTCCTCGCACATGACGCGAAAATATCATCATTGAAATTAGAAACTTTTTTTCTCGATACAATTTTATCGTTGATAAAATCTCGAGTGTTCCACAAGATCCATCTGACGTAATGATTACGCAATCATAATGACGAATAATGATATCAATTACTTTCTGATTAATCGAATGATAAATGTTCAATAGCGGTTACTTTGACTAGATTAAATTGCGATGACATTTTTTCTGCATTTCACTTGCACTGTAAAAGCATGAAAATAATTTTTTTTTAGTCATTTCTTTTTAATTTATGGATATTATCTGATTAAATAGAGAATTATTTAAAGTTAAAATTTTATTTTGCATTATAAAGCTTATTCTCGAAAGCCTTACTGATTTTATTCGGTTAGTTCACCTTACTTGAGATCATATTCTAATGGATTCTTCTTCCTGCAGACTTGGCCGTGGTGATCGGTAACGAAATCGACTTTTACGCGCGTAACAGTACTCGTATGGGCCATGCTAGCATCAAAGAAGCCATTGCCCTGACTGGAGTAACATACGATGATACTACTCGAACGATGTATTTGTCTGACGTAAAGAACAACGTGTCTATATTCAGCAACGACCTCACGGAGAGGAATTTCACGTCAACGCCCCTATTGAAGAGTAAGTACAGAGCGCTAATTAACTCCTTTATTTACCATAACGAGGTCAAATTCGAAAATAATGAATATTTTAAAAATCAAAAAGATTCAGAATTTCCATTTTTAGCTCACTCTTTGAGATGACTAGATTGAAATAAAAAAATGTAAGTCATTAAGTTTTCCTAATATTATTTACATAAGATTGATTCTAATATTTATGGAATATTCTATATTTGAGAAATTTTCTTGTTTAGTGATTAACTTAAGTTTTATCTTTACCGAAGTTCATTATAATACGAGAAGGTATCAAAATTCACGCGAACGCAATTCTTATAGTCTACGTTCACACAATGAAATCGCTTCTGCTTAATAAGGCGAATTTTTAAGTGTAAGAAATTCCGTGGAATTTGCCACGTGCTTTTTATATATTTGCACAATCCAACTAAACCGGTTTTATTAATGAAAGTCATTTACTCAGACATAATAATAAATCGAAAAGATTCTTTGCACGGATTTTTTGCGATCAGTGTCATTGATGATGGACATCTTTTATTTTCTATTTCTTTTACAGAAATGTCTCCTTTTAAATATTATAACGAAGATACCACATAAATTAATATTTTGAAAAATACTTGTGTGTATCTTCCTCTTTGGAAATCTCTGACGCGAAAAGAATTCTAAACAAATGCGTGTTGAAATGTAAATACGATCTGTGAGATGTCTTTATGTCGCTGTTACATTTAATTCCATGTGCGTAGAAGAAAACGGAATGCATGTCGTCGACATCGTTTTCGACACGCCGTCGCGCACTCTGTTCTGGGCTGACGCCTTGAAGGAAATTATTGCGAAGATGCACGTATCGGAGAACGGTGAACCAGGCGTTCCTGTCGTTTTGCACAATCTCACCGGGAACAGCCCACGTGGCATCGCCCTCGACGTGTGTAACAGGTGCGCCATTTACAATGTCCTACGTCACAGGGATCAGTCCTCTTTTTCCTGATCCGTTTATAGAATCGAGAAATGCCAATAGTCATCAATGGAAGTAATAAAGCATTCACAATAGCAGTATATAAATAAAAATCCTGAAAATACATTAAAAGATCATTAAAGCTATATCAATTTTTAATAAAGTTTACTAGAGAAGAAATTAAATTTAGTAAAGAAAATTTATTAATTTTATTATATCTGAAATATTATATATAATTTGGAAATTATTTTAGTAATATTGATCAGACATCTTCTAATTAGTCTAATCTCACGAAATAACATCAAGATTAAGGTGATGCCATTTTTCAGCAAAAATGTATGATAGTATGTATTATCTATTAGTTGAAAAATGACCGCAAAAATTGGAGACGTTATTCTGATTAGAGAATCTCTAATATTGATGATTGGACATAAATAAAATAATATAGCATAAAATAAAAATAGATATTAATAATTATGCATAATATTAAAACAACATGAAAAAAGTAAAATGCGAAATGAGATCTCATATAGACTGGCACTTCCCAATACATTCATCGATCTTGCATTGTCAGCGAATTGTCATGCTTTATAATAAAAAAATAAAAGTGCAGCTGAAAAAAGTGATGAAGAAAAAGCGTTATTTTCGTTGGAATTTTCCGATTGTTTGTTCATTTTGTTTCGTCAAAGAAATTTTTTATATAATAAAATATTATATTCTACATCATATATAAAAAGATTACAAGAGACGTCATTTTATCTTATTCTATTCTAGTTTAGACATCATAAAAACTTTATTTTATATCTTTAAGAATTTATGTTGAAAGACAAATTTATTTATAAATATAGTTATATGAAATTTTGCACCTTCCGTCAGCACTTGAGTCTTTGAGCTTCAGTGTAGATTTATTTGAGACGGTATAAAAATCTGAAAAAATTCTTGCATATTTGTAAAAGCTTTAACATTTTTTACTATAGAACTATAGAACTAATTTTTATTGATAGAAATCGAATTTTGCTTTACTTATATTTTTTTACACATTTAAATTTATCTATCAAAATTCACAATCAAAATATTGACTGTGCTTTCAAAGTCCAATTTATCTGGCAAAGAATTAAAGCTCCTTAGTACTTATTTCAACCATATTGAATTGTGACGTCGTAAGCGAGAAATGACGTTGATTTTTCTTATATACCATTTGTAGATAAAGAGAATTTGGATAAAACAAAATGTTGAGATCGCTTTAAAATATTTGTAAAAATGGACGAAGACTCTCCCTTATCTTTCCTGACAGTCAATAAAAAATCAAAAAAGATTCAAATGAAAGAAGTGAAAATAAGCTATGCATGCGCATTGTAAAAACTAGTAAACTCACTTTACGTATCTTTTACGACAATTTACTGACTGTCGTCACGATTCAATATGGCTGAAGCGACTACTCAGGAGCCTTAATATGAAATAAATTTATTAAATGATTTACTTTCATCGAATCAAAGAAGAAAAATGATAGAACATTGAAAATAATGGTAAATTTTTTCTTCAGTCGTATATACTGGTCGAACAGTAACTCCTCAAATCCCAGTATCGAGTGTTCTAATCTTGATGGGAGCAATCGGATGATTGTCATCAAAGAGAATCTGTATGAGCCCTTGGCGGTGGCAATTGACCACGCAGAACAGAAACTGTACTGGATCGATGATGTCGAGGGGATCCACTTCAAGATCGAGCGCAGCAACTTGGACGGCAGCCAACGAGAATTGTTGGTCCATAAACAGAATCAGCAGCCGGTTTATCTGGCTGTGGATAACGAATTGATATACTGGTCCGATTGGGTATACAGAGCGATCTGGACCATACCGAAAAACACCAAGGCTGGAGATTCCCCGTCCAAGTTCAAATCGTACTTCTCCAAAAGGGACGCTGATCCGGCCGGAATAGTGACGCGCGACAACATCGGTCAAATCGATTGCGCGAAGATTCTATCGAAAGAGAAGAAACCGAACCTGTTAGTACCCGCTTTACGACCAGTGTCCGAGACGTTCAATAATTTAACTACCAGCACGGAGGAATCGGACTTGACCACCGAGAGCTCCAAATACTGCCTATATGGTCATCTGAATAAAACTACTAATACATGCCGATGCAAAGAAGGGTGAGTATAGGCGTATAAGTAGACAGTTCAATGATGTTATTGATATTTTATATTAATATATTTATGAAATAAAGACTATAATATTTTGAATAAAATCGAGCCTGATTATAACTATTTGTCACAATTTAAATGACTTTATATGAAATGATGAAACTTTTTCACAAGTGTAAAAAGTGATATATAATATATATATTACATTTTAATTTAAATATTACATACAAATAATATAAATTTTTAACATAAATTTATATATGTAGTTGGATAAAAAAAATTTTACAAATAAGTGATGATCCATTAAATTATATATACACATATATATTTCCACGTTTGATAAGCAATTTAAAATTCGCCTAATCTCTCTTCTCATAGATTTACTGGATCCTTTTGCGAAATATTTCTCTGTCACAATTACTGCCTCCATGGTAAATGTACTATAAACCATCGCGGACTTCCTGAATGCATATGCACGAGCATATTTAGCGGTAATCGCTGCGAGATAAGTGTTTGCAATGGTTACTGCCTTTACGACGGCGAGTGTTCCGTCCAAGATGGAAGACCATTTTGTAGCTGTAAATATTCTAAAGGGATCCGGTGCGAAGAACCGAACGACATTGAGGAGATCTGCGCGATTTATTGCGCGAGCGATCACATCGGATTATCCAGCATCAGCGTTACATCGTGCAGGTATGTGCACGTTCTTAAAAATGGATATCTCATTTTATATTTTATAATTTTGTTTCTAATATTATTTAATAACATAGAAAAATAATTGAAAGCTTAAAGATTACAATTACGCTAAAAAATATTAATATTTTTAATAAGAGTGTTATATTTAACAAGATTCAGAAAAAATACATGATTTTTAAAGTAATCGGTATACATAAATGCAGTCTATTAATATCTCATTATATATTAACAGGTGTACAAATTTCAATCAAACGGCCGAAAGAATTACACTTACCAACAGTTTTCAGAACGGCATTCTGTTACCAATATTCATAGCCTTCACCATTCTATTTCTTTTAATGATCGCCGTACTTAGTTATTATATAAATAAATTACGGAGGCGACCACGAATCAAGAGGCACTATGTGGTCAGTAAAGGCGTTACGCCGCTCACATCCCGACCGCAGATACCGGACAATCAGTGCGAAATTACCATAGAGAATTGCTGCAACATGAATATCTGCGAGACTGTGAGTGATATGTCTTCTAAATAACGCCCCATGTAATTGATAACAAGCATCGTGTCAGCATTGCTGATACTAAAGAAACTTAAGATCGAATTTCGTCCATCCTCCTCGCGTTTCGCACTTTGCTATGAATGCAAAATTGTGACTCCTCGCAATTGCGGTTATCACACTTCTGTAATTACGATAAGTCATTAGAGAAGATACTATATTTGGCTTGATTAAAGCACGCGATTATTCAAATTCTATGTTTAACTTCGAATTTGATTAAGAGTTACTACTTTTACTTTTAGTTTTTTATATTATTAGTTCTTGAGAAAAGTATCAAATTAGTTTGTATATTATGAGTTATGAGCACGAATTTTTGAGTTAATTCTACTAAAAAATACGTATTTATTTTTACATACTTGGTGTATCTTGCTTTTTTAAGCGAATCTCTGCTTAAAAAAAAAGGAAATTTGAAATTGTTATATGCTATTTAATAACTTTTTTACTGGCAACATTTAAAAATAACGGTTTTCAGAACAGTATTGCGCTAGTATCATATCATGACTAATTTTTTAAATTATTTATTATTATATAATTTTATTTAATTTTTTATATAAATATATATGATTATGCAATGCAAGAGATTATCTTGTCGATTAATTTATATGACATACAGATATTTTAATTATTATTTATTCATAATTCACTTGGCTTTGTAAGCAATTTTTTATGGCCATTTTTTATCAACAATTTTTTACTTTATTACTTTTATTTCTTTTTCGTTTTAATTAAAAATTCATATTAAGAGAATAGGAATAAATCATCATATCATTGCTAATATTCTATACATAATTAAAAAAATCATTAAAATATTTTTATAATCTTATTATTATTTAATTTAATTTTGTAACAATAATTAACTTCGACGATGAAAAAATGTAGGCATTAATTTATTATCTTATAATTTAAGAGAAGACAAAGTCAAATTATGTTATCTTCTTTGACGAATGCGACTGTGTCGCTCGTAGATTTCAATTGCGTGCACAGTGTCAAAGATCGAATTATATTAAGACTGAATCTGTTTTGTCGTTAAATTCCGATTAAGCAATCAACTAAATTGGAATTATATATTCTTCGTATGGTGTTAATTGTATGATAATATTAACGGTTATAGTTTTGTTTTTTTCACAGCTTTAAAAATACGATGTATATTTGTTACTTGAAATAAACAACGGTTATAGTAAGAATAAGACTTTCTACAAAGATCTTTAAGAACCATTTTATAATTATTTACAAATATATGATTCGATGCATAGAGAAATAAATCTTCCCCGTGCTAAGTTATTTCTAAATTTAAATAAATTCAATTAAATTCGTCAACAGGATAATTTCATTTCTTTTTACAGCCGTGTTTCGAACCGAAATTACGAAATGGTGTGTCAAAGAGCAATAATGTGAAAAAGGAAGAGAAGAACTTCTTGTTGGATGATATGGAAGGTAATTCGTGCTAGCACATTCTGCTCTTGTCTCGTCGCATGAAATGACGAAAACTCTGCACGAGCTCTGCACCGTGTCGGAGATCGCATTCGCGGGACTGTTCCGCGTTTATATACAAGACGGCGGCGAACTTTAGTATTGTTGTTAAGTTTGAAAATCTGTGTTGATGGAATGCGCTTGAGTGCGTTATATCGACGACGATTTCACTCCAACTTGGGAAAGAAAGCCAAAGGTCTTTTTAGAAAGTCCTATTTTTTAGTATATCATACACGTTGAGCTGTGTTTTAGAACCATTTTTTCACTTTAGTAGTCATTAAATTTATCATTTAACGATGTTAGACATTTGTTTTAGCAATTATAAAGCTGAACTTTACATTTTTCTAAACCTGCCGATCGCAATCCCTCGTGCTTAAGCAATACTAAAGTTTTAAATAAAGACGCGAGATGTTATAAAATTTGAAGATATAAACGATTTTTTTAATTATATCATGAATTATTAATTTTATTATATTATTTTTTTATTATATTTTATTATATATATATTTCTTTCAAACATTATATAATAACTAAATTTGTTTCTGAAATAATATATGAGAGAGAGAGAGAGAGAGAGAGAGAGAAAATTGTAAATTTAAATATATAAATATATATAAAAATTCATATTTAAAGTATAGAAACATAATAATTTTTAATTTAATAAAATATACAACTTTTGACAGAAATATACAGAATTTCGAATTCGTGAGATTGTATTATCAAACAAAAAAAAAATGAGAGGATATGATATCGATATTTAAAACAAGCCAAGAGATATACAGTTTAGAAAAAATTTGTTCTTATTCTATCTAATAGATTTACCTGCTGAGCAACATAATTCTGATATAAAAAATTTTGTAATACTTCTTTATAGTTTCGTATTGTATTTCTTTCGTTTCTCTTAAATCATTTAGAAGAGAACTCAAATGTATGCAAAAAGTAGTATCGCAGTCACAAGGGATGCGCAAAAGTTGCCTTAAGCGATAATTCTAATCATTGCTCAAAGTACCGCTGAGTACATTCCTGAATGAAATTTAGATCGTGATATGGCGTCGCAGAGATAAGTGATTCTCTTATAACATTTTTTGACTGAGTCATCTGTCAATGGCTTTACAGTACATAATTATATTAGTAATTTTATTGCGTCAGATCATTATTCAACATTTAATTCCATTTGTCATTCTTTGATAGTTATCGCGTTGACGGGAATATTATCATAAAAGTTTCATATCTCGATTCAAAACGCTTCTCTACTTAACTTCATTCTTAGTTTAATCTATTCACTTCGTTTGTATACATTTCCGTAATCATATTCAACCGCTAACCATTTTTTATCATACTGTGAGTACAACATACACGTGTATATATATATGTATACATCTAATATTTATACGTGTACATATATGTATACATCTAACATTTATGAATATACGAACGATGAGCTCGAGTTGGATCGTGTTTTACGCGTCTATGATCCTTTAATGTGAATTTCTACCGCTGTTGGACATTAATTCATTTCGAGAAAGACGTTATCACTGACGTAAATAGTAGTCATATGAAAATTCATATGGCATTGTCTGGCAACTAAATGCATATAATATACATATACATATTATACGAAATGTATATTAGATGAAACTAGAAGAATATTCAAAGAGTCACAATGTATAAAAACGATTCTCATCCTCGAATATCGGATGTTCCCAGTGATAAAAAAATACACTGCAGATGTATAAAACTTTGCCAGAAGTTTGTAATATTTATACATCAATGATATCCGTGATTTTTAATTCATCTAACTTGAGGATCGTCAGAATCGTTTTTTATAGTATGTTTGAAGATACCTATAGCGTTTATTTTATTGCAGAACAATACTCCGTTTATTTAACTGCAAAAACTTTTGTTCTGTATCGATATATGCAACGCTGAGCCAACTTTTAAATCTTTCTTCCAATTTTATTCCGTCGTGAGAATGAAAAATATTTGTCTACCATTTTTATGTTATGTCGCATGTAATTATGATGATTACAGCGCACATTTAAAATCATGTATGAGGCGAATGTACAAATTCACCGCACTTGTACGTTAAAATTGATTTTATTTTGATTATTCTATTCTTATACGGAGAGAGGATGATCGCAAATTTTTATTTTTGTTTTTAGCCCACATTTTTGCGCAAATCAGTCATAATATATAGTAGTTACTTAAAGCGTACAATCTATTACGTACACCAAAGTTACTTTTGCTAGTAATAATAACATGAAACAGAGTACAATATTATTGGTTTGCAGAAATTATATCGCATATTAACTTAAGACATAATTAGACCATTTACTATGCCTATGTTGTGTGCAAGCATATGTATGGAAATGTTGTTCAATTCTAATTTCGTTGTAAAATGGCAAACCAATGATTATTATGTTGTTCATTTAATTGTTTATTTATAGGATTTATATTATTCTTTATGATACGGAATAATGTTCCTGTCGTTATGACAATAGTTTATTCACAGTACATGACGATGCTTTCTGTTCCTGTATACGGTAGATGTATGTTACTTAAAGAAAAATTGTCTTATTTGCTTTTTAAATCTACTATATAATTTTGTACTAAAGATTTGCGACATTTGCTGACTTTATATATATATACATATATATATATATATATATATATATATATGTGTGTTTTCTTTCAAAAAGAAAACTTTCCAC
>Ga0157364_1001687_pt1 | contig 19248 bp, 2 predicted proteins | sample AttsexASBM2_FD_111476 | JGI IMG/M metagenome (GOLD analysis project Ga0157364, IMG submission 111476) | Fungus gardens microbial communities from leaf cutter ant in Ribeirão Preto, State of São Paulo, Brazil - Atta sexdens ASBM2 | ecosystem: Host-associated > Fungi > Mycelium > Unclassified ...
GGGGGGGGGGGGGGGGGGGGGGAGGGAGGGGGAGAGAGAGAGAGAGAGAGAGAGAGAGAGAGAGAGAGAGAGAGAGAGAGAGCATCACCTACTTCTCTCTATAAAAAAAAGTGATAGCAGTGAATGATGCAAGTGGTATAAAGAAATGTACTAACATTCTCTCTGTCTCTTCTCATATGCATTGTTTGTTTGCTTGTCGGTAAATTCACTTATCAATAAAATATAAGACAGATTACATGTTATATCATTTTCTATAACGTCATGTAAAAACGTCGTATAATACTACTATTAATTATATATAAAGTGTTCTCATATAAGTTGTCATCTCTTTTCATTTATAAACAAAGATAGATACAAATACAATATCAAATTAAATAGATCTTACTAAACTTTGTTATAAGAACAGTGATCACTTAGAAAAATTATCTACGATATAAAACAAAGAGATATGCATAATTTTTGTACGATAAAGTAGATATTTCGATATAATAAAAATTGTAGTGTTCTAACGAATATGGTATAACAACATATATATGGTATAACAATATATAGTATAACAAAATTATACAAATTATTTCGATTTAAACTTTTGCGGACAATTAGCTTTTCAGTTTCGGCCCTCTGATGTGGTAAACTTCCGACTTTCCGATTAATCATGATATAAGAATATAAGGTTTTCCTCATTCCCAAGAATGCGCAGTTATCTTGAACATGTTATTCTTCGATCAATCAAATATTGCCCCAAATTATAAAAAAGAACCTGATTGTTAGCATATACATTCCATTAACTTTGAAGCAAATATTTGATTGGTTATTCTGATTTAGTTTGCTATAATGGAATACCTTATATACTTATACATGGCATTAATCAAATGACAACATGTTACACGCCCACTTATAGTACACTTAATTCCAGAGATGTTCCTATGAATATTCTCAGAATGATGAGACATTTTTAGAATGTTCTTTGGAACGTTCTTGGACATCTACTGTTATAAATGTTAATCGTCAGAGATTTGTTTATGGACAGAATATAATGAAATGAATTGATATAAAGAAAATATATAATTACTTTAAAAAAATATATAGGCAAAGTTTGAATAATTTTTTAAAATAAACTATGTTTTTCTTACACCAACTGATTCATTTCATTATTTTATTCAAAGTATTATTTTATTGAAAGTATTAAATTATCAAAAAATTAATAGTTTACGAGATATTAATATAATTCAGATCAATATGTGCCAGAATAGAGTAAAAACTATCTTGTAAATTTTGGGTTTTTCGATATCCTAACTTTTATATATAACTTTTATATATAACTTTTATATATAATATTTTTATGTGTAGAATAATCAGAAGGATCACATTATGTATAGAAGACTATATAAATTCCATTTGAAAAATAGAAATGATCTTCGTATCTTTTTGGCACCTCCATCTGAGAAAACTAGGAGAATCCCAGATGTATACAAAACAGATTAGATAACATAATAGAATGTTCTAATCGGACATAAATCTGAAATAGATACAGATTGAAACAAACACGATAGTCCCAATCCGATACTGTTCTAATCGAACACAAATTAAAACGAACACATAATGGTTCCATTAGATACCATATTAGATACAGTCCCAATATCTCATATAAGTTGAAACAGCAGCAAGTTTTAATTTTCTCTTCCCTAATATTGACGAAATTGTACTCATTAGCTGTGTTTTTGCACGAAACGAAAGAATCTGATAGAAAAACTCAGCGGTGCATCACGGAGTTATTAAGCGTTAAAGTTGACGATTATTTAAGTTAAGTAGAAAAATTGTCATATTGATTTCTAGAGATTTGTTTTTTTTATTCCTGTTTTTTATTCCCTCTCTGAATTGATGCACGTATACAAGTACAATAAGTTGAACTGAAACAAACGTATGTTTTCATTTCAACTTATTATATCGTGTACATTAGTTCAGAGAATGCAGGAGAGAATGAAAAAACAAACCTTAAGTACAAAGTAACCGGAATTGGGATGAGGAGGCTGCTCTAGTAGGTAGTAGGCTATGGGGGGAACGGGATCTTCCATCAAATTAATAACTTCTAATTGAAAAAAATATATTGGAAAATTAGATGTTAAAGAGTATTGTGATTTAAAAAAAGAATATGAGTGAATATTAATTATCGACAGCAACAAACACTAATTTTGTTTCTAATACATACATTGTTTCTAATACATAATCCTATCATTTCTATTTTGTGTACATACCTCTGCTAATCTTTTCAGTTATTATTTTTAATATTTAATATAAATTAACTTTCAATCTTTAACTAGTATAAATAAATTTTCAATCTCTAAAAAATATAACAATGAAGAAATTTAATGTTAATGAGAGTCAGTGCGAGAAGGGATGCGCAAATTATTAAATTGGAATGATTAATTTACTCCGTGTGACGTCCAAAATTTGAATATTTCAATTCTCTTTGAAGTCTTCATCAACAAACCAGTCATAAAACATTAATCGAAATTAGTTTAACAATTTATAAAAGTAATAAGGTCGCTCGCAGATCTTGAAGACATATACAATATATTAGATCTTACAAACGGATTTTAAATGTATATGTTATAATGTTATATTATACTATTAATATATCATATTATGTATCTAATTATGATACATTGCAAATTTAAACATCATTTTCGAAATTTCATAACATTTTCATGTTCGTTTTCAATTCCGTTCTCCTACGAATGATCTAATCTTGGCGGACTGTTGAATTAATTTCGATTAATGTTTTATGATGGCTTTATTGATGAGGCTGATTTCAAAAAAAGTTAAAATGTTCAAAATAGAATAAAGAAGAACCATATATCAAACAGAGTAAATTAATCATTCTTTGATTAATAATTGATTTAATAATTTGCACATCCCCTCCCGTGTTGACTTTCATTAGTCTTAAATTTCTTTGTTATTATATTTTTATTATATTCCCAGCAAACATAAATATATCTCAAACACTAACTCATATGTAGCTCATATGTAATCTTTGTAATTTTTTGGATCATAACAGTTATGTCAAAATTATGTAAATTTGCGGGGAATGTTTTCAAATTTGTCATTCCAAAAATAGCGCTCCTAGAACTGCCAGGCGATGAAATGCTATCCTTTCCCCTCCTTGCGCGTCGCCGCTGTCGAATTTAGCCGTTCTAGGAATTCGCGGCTTCACTGCACATGGCTTAGACGTTTCCTTTTTTAATTCGAAAACTATAGCAAATATTTCAAAATGGTATCAGATTTTTTTGTTTCCCTTGACCCATTCTATGCCCCCAATGCAGCTCCGATCTTATTTCTGAGACACCCTGTATAACGTTTCTACAAAATTTATCATTATGACATTACAAATAAATAACAATTGAGCGTAATAACTAGCTTGGCATATAAGCTTGATACATTAAGAATTAAGAAATAATAATGGGATCGACATCAACTCGATCTCTTTGATTTGAAAAAATTTTAGTTATTCCTTGCTATTAGAATTAAAAAAAAAATAGTTTAGAGTTTTTTCAACTTTTTTTTAAATGAAAGAAATATATTTTTTATATATAACAAAAAATTGTCTTAAATTATTTTTTTATATAATAAAAAAATTACGTTTATATCTTAACGAAAAAAATAATTTTTTGTTATTATTTACTTTTATTTTTCTACAATTTATTGTTTCGCATACCTATTCTTGTCTTATTAACTACAATTAATTATTGAAAAACGCATCGTATCGCCGTCAAGAACCTATGATCCTAAGAACGATAATAATCCTAATACACTGAACTAATCGCACGCTTATGATTGAATCATTACTAATCAAGTCATTGCACGTCTTCTATTATAATCATTCTTAATTTCATGTCTCTGCTGAGAGTTTAATATTATTAATAAGTTTAATATTATTAAATTGAGGAGATTACATGGAAAAGAAATAATACGTTTTCATTTAGTTAGGAAATGATAATGGTAAAGTGATTGTCTTCAGTCTCGAAAGATTATCCGACCGCGGGCGTGTTTCGTCTCGCTGCGATCTGAGTGTTATATGTTTTATTTTTGAGCATAAGTGGTTGGCTTTGACTGTGCTATTTGTATTTGTTTTAATGTTTTTCTTCCCCAGTCTATCTCATTCTTGTTGCGTTCTTCCCGTCGAGAAGTGATTATCATCGGCAGCGGCACGATACTTATCAGTATCAGGCTAACAGATTTTCTAACTGAATAGTCGTAAGATTAATATCTTAGGTTCGCGGGGCAGATACTTTTTTCTACTAGATTCTTTTGTTTTATGAAAAAACACATCGAATAAGCCTAATTTTATTGCTTTTTCGCATAAAACTAAAGGTTTGACAAGAAGAAAGAATAATAAATTCAGTTTAATCCCTGACACCTTAAAAGTCAATAAAAATTAGGCTTATTTGATGTGATTTTCCATAAAACAAAGGAATTTGGTAGAAGAAAGCGTTATTCTACCCCGCGAGTCTGAGATATTAATCATTAATATTTACGATTATTCAGGTTAGAAAATCTGTCACAGCCACAAAATACTACGAATAAATGCTGCGATCATATTTTCATGTGAGGCACAAGCCTAGATCTATCATGCGCCACGTTAAACTGTTTAATAAATTTTACTTACAGTTAATTTATAAAGTTTACTATATAGAACCTAATCTATCTTTTGGGTAGACTTTATTTGCTAGCGATACTGATTATTTTGATTATTTGTTATACTAATGAATAATGAGAAATAATTTACAATAGTATTATCTAAAAGGCTAATAAAAGTCAGAAAATGTAAAAAGTCTCCATTATTCGTTTAACATAAGTATAATTGAAAATAGCATATAACAAACAAGAATTGCAAAAAAATAAGAAAATAAATAAAATGCTACAGAATACAATACAATAAGTAAAATAAATACAATACTAAGTAAAAATACAATTACATGTTTCGACCTTATATTTAGACCCTCTTCAGATATACAAAAAATTCCGGCGCAGTAAAAATTATTATTCAAAAATTAAGAAAGCAACTATTTCGTTACATAATTAGATGAGTGTTAAGTCAGAGAAACGGAAATTATTCGTCAAGCGATTGGTTGATTACGAAAATTTCTCGTTGTTCTAGTGAGAATGTAAAGAAATACGTTATAAGTTATCAAAATTAAGAAATTTTTAAAGCAAGCATAATACGTCTCTCTGATAAAAACTCATCTCAGAATCCGACAATTGGAAAAATGTTAATATTGAAAAACTCGTCAAATTTTGATGTCAAAAGAAATAAAAAATTAATATCACAATTGTGTGTATAACATTCAATGTATAAAATAAAGAATAAAGAAAATCATCCAACGTTCTCGATGGATTCAACTGTACTGTGGTAAATCTTGGCAATGCAAAGTCAAATATTATTTATAATCGGAATATACGATTTATGAAGTCCTTCTGTGTCTGTCTGTAGGTTAATATTGTTATTTGGTGCGCATAGTATAGAAAGATAGTACGCTTCGCATGCTTCTATGACAACTATCATCCATCATTATATGTCATTTTGCTAGAGAGCATTGTGAATGATTAACGAGAAATAAACCGCATACATATTAAAAATTAATTTTCCTAACATATATATACATATATATACATAAAAATTATTCGTTTTTAAATATCTATTGATTCCTCCAGATTTAAAAGCGATCCGTCGTCATGACCTAAAATCACGATTTTCTCGAAAAATACGCAATTTACTGCTTTACAGGGATTACTTTTTAGTACTTCAGAATAATTTAGTACTTCAGAATAACTATGCAAAAATTGATCAAAATCTGTGAAATACTTATGTGAGTCTCTCCTTGTAAGTCTATATTCTATTGTTTTTTTTTTTAGTGAAAATATATCTGAACATATATGAAATATACGGAACATATATAATATATATATGAAATTTCATAGATTTCTATATGATTTTTTAAAATGGACATATCTATAAAAATTTATTATAAATTTGTCATATAAAATGAATTGTTTTTAATCTGCAATGTAGTCATTGAGTTTCTATTGATATTGATACAAAAGTTTCTATTGATACAAAAGAAACTATAAAATTTGAATTTTTAATATTTGGTTTTTTTTTGGTTTTAATTTGGTTTTTAATGATTTGAAAATTTCAACGTCTAAACGTATATGAGAAACACGAAGAATATTCATAGATATTTCATAGATTTCTGTCTGACCTTACAGAGAAATACTTATAGAAGTTATCGTAAATTTACTATACGAAATAAATTATTATCAATATGATATTTAAATAATGACATTTCATTGGCAAAGTAAGAAACCAAGTCTATAAGATTTTTTATTTTTTAGAGAATTGAAAAACTTATCAGTATGTATATAAAATACGACAAAATTTCATAGATTTCCATCTATCTTTCCAGAATGGAAATACCTTGAGCATCAAAATACCTCAGCATATTTATTGTCCATATTGATAGTACAAAAGAACTACGGAAGTAGTGCGGAAAAAATGTGGAGAGACATGGGAAAGGTACAAAAATTGTTTCTCATATAAAACATTCCGATTTTTATAATTTAAAAACCATCGACATTTATAAATCGGTAAATTATAAAAACTTATATATATATTTTATGATAAAAAATTTCCTATTATAGTTTGATAGACGATCTTTCAAAGTATATAATTCCACATTGAGTGTTGATAGCCTATAGTAAATGAACCGTAAGAACTATATGAGGAGTTGAATAACAATCAAATTCCAAGTTATTTCCAGATATGCGTGCGATTATAGCTCAGGGTTAGCGTGTTAAGTTATTACTTCATAGATCTTAAATTCGAATCTCATCGATACTACATATGCGTTTTTAAAAATATGTATGTGCATATAAATGTGCGACTGCATATTTCAAGCATGATGAATATATGATATAAATATGAAAATAAAAAATATTTTACTTTTTATTTTTTATATTTACATCAAATTTAATAAGTAAAATACGATAAAATAATTAAAATACGATAAAATAATACAGATTTAATTATCGACAAATTCTTATACAATCATGATTTTTAACTGCGAAAAGAATCTGTAAGAAACGATAATGTAATAATGCGATAATGATAGCATTCCAATATAAAATATCATATAACATTTTGTGAAATTACGAACCAAAATCCATATTCAAAACGATAGAGATAAAATAGTTTTCTTATTTTTTCTATCGAATTTTCTTATATATGGGATATAAGAAATAATAAAAATCTTACCGAAAAATTCCTATAAGGCCGTATACATTTTCTATCATATATACACGATTCATTATACATATTAGTGAATTCACGAACCAGATTTCATATTCAAGACGATAGGATTTTTTTATATCGTTTTCTATCAATTTTTTTTTACCAGGATTTACTGATCGATCGTTTTCTTATCAATTTATTACATTTGCTGTTCCTTAATTTGTTTATATAACAAAGTCAATGTTCAAAAACAAATGTAATATGCTCAAACAGTGACTTGCTTGTGAAAAAGTGACGTATAATTTATGAAATCGTGATGTAATTTTATAGGAAAGTGCAATCTCATTTTAGTGATATAACTGTTACAGACTACGGTACACGTTTCTACAGATGTAATCAAAACATATACAGAGTGTCTGGAAATAATCGCCAAATATTTCATGGGCAGGTAGAGCGGACTAAACTGAGTCGAAAAGTCCTCTAAAGGACATCAAATACTGTTTGACAAAACGATCATAATACTCAATATTACGTCACACTTTCCAAGAAAATATAAAGAAGTCGTAGAGATACAAAAATACCCTAATAATCTAAATAGAGATAATGGCTACAACATAAATAAAATATGGAAAACCATTCTCTTGGCTACTGAAGATATTCCAATTTCCTCCACCTTCCCTTCCACTTACAATTCTCTTCTTCTCTTCCCCCCCCCCTCCCACCACTCCACAAGCAGCGTAATATAAAAGGAATGGCCTGGAGGAACAGCTCAGTATCAGGTTGCTCCTCACCCTGATGAAATGGACTGCAAAATTCATGAAATATTGGCATTCTAAGAATGAATCTGGATACAGAGGAAACCCGTGAAACGCATAATCTTTATATAGAAAGCACTCGTGGAAGCCTCATATTATCAAATATAGAACTTGTCTGTTGTATTTAACTGAATACTCAACGAATTATTATATTTGCAATATACAATAACATGAAAAATAATAAAATACATAAAATACTAATACAAAAAATATTAAAGAAACTAGATACTAGATACTTTTACTTTATATATTGATGATGGTCAGATAATTTAAAACAGTACAATAAGATATTTTAAGAATGTGTAAAGAGATCAAACAAAACTGTATATTGCAGATAATGTAATTTGTTTGAGTATTCAGTTAAATATGACAAGTTTTATATTTATTAATGCTGTCTTTTAAGAAACCAAAATTACTAGAAATTTCCAAAATTAAAGAGTTAATTACAAACAAAATTTAAGATAATTGTAATGTTTGAGAGTAGAGAAATTCCTAAGGAATTTCTTTTCCATTATTAGTAATCATTTTAAAACTGATTTAGAAAGATTGCTTTCTTTGTTACTTTTAATTTATTTTTTATTTGAGATTTATTATATTCATATGCATGTAATAAGACCGAATGTTGAGTTTAACGAATTCTTTTTTTTGTTTATTTATAAATATTCTATGTAAACAATATATTTTACTTTTATTATAAGTACATACTTTTATTAAAAGTAAATAAAATAAAGATTTGATTTTCACTTAGTTTATTTCAATATCCCCATAAATAGGATTAAAAAAAAAAATATTAATTAGATGGGCCTTATTCAGGTTCGTTATTATATATGTACATATGCATATATACAGTCATTTTGAATTGCGCGCCGAAATTTTATCGAATTTAAAAATGTAACTAAACTACTGAAATAATATTTCATACACAATTAAATTTTGATGCTCAATAAAAGTCATATAATTTGAAGTCCGATAAAATTTTGGCATGTAGTTCAAAATGCCTATAAATATATACATGTATATATATACATGAATGTACAATTGTATATTAGTGCCGCCAAAAGTTTCGGACTGAATATTTCAGAAAATATGCATTTTTGATAAAAATGTTGTAGACAAAAATTGTAGGATTAGGGAAAAGATCTATTTAATAGATCTTATCATAGTTTGACCTTAAATAGCGATATCAGATCACATCGATCAAGATCATATTGATTTTTTTAAATTGAACATCCTATTTTTGATTCCATAATCTAATAGTCGATGTCAAAAGCTTTTTAAAACGCTGTAATAAAGTTTATTTTCATGAAGTACTTTTCAAGTTATAAGGCTTGAAAGTTACAGTACTGCCGTTATTAGTATTACCCAAGATGTCCAAAATTCTGTCAGTTTAATATACAGTAATAAAACAAAAAGAAGTAATTCCATTTTATTTTGTTTTAATTAATTAATTTAATCTCATCTTAAGTTTTTTATTTCCAAATATTATATATAATTATATTATTTTTTGTTTATTTAACAAATATATTTATTTTTATTATAACTGCAACACATTTTGATTACTGGGTTAATAAACATAATTTAACAAATTTTACTTGTTACATCTGCAAATAGTTTTGCGATATTTGCAAAAAGAATTTGCTGTTGTATCACTGGATTAGTAGTCATAGAAATTTTTTCTCTACATAAATTTGTATTCAATCGGGATTATTATGTGTCTGTTTTAACTTGTCCAATTGGGACATAATAAAGTGTTCATTTTAAGATAATTCTTCAGTAAATCAAGTTATCATAGAAATATTTAATTTTTTAATGTAATGCAGTTGAAGTTTATCAAACGTGACGTGTGCAAAATTCTAGGGTAGGTTAAGGAGATGCTAAAATCGTTTTGCTTTATCATTTCCATTCGATGAAAAATCTCCGAATTTACGGATTGCAAAATTGTTTTTATAGAATTAAAGTATGCACAAACAGGATCTCAGCTGTACTGGATTTCATGAAAAAATCGAAAAAAAGTTAAAAAATTCATTTACTTTTGGCTTGTACAGCTATCACTTCAGGTATATATTTGCTTGATATAAGAGTTTTAGAGTCCATCTTAAAAATAAGTGTGCAGCCGGGATCATATTAGTGGAACGAACGATATCGAGGTTGTAGAACTGACAAGGAAACACAACCAAGTGAATCTCTTCGATTAAAATAAGCTTTTAATATGTTGTTCCTTGGACAAAAATAGGAGACACGTATTAGGTATGGTAAAAAGTTCATGGCATTTTTCCCGTTAGATGGCATTAAAAAAAGGCTACGAACTTTTTCCCATACCTAATATTTTTTTATATGTGCTGAATCGTATTAAGGGGTTGAAATACTCCCTTAAAAGAAATCAGAATTTTTCTTTCAGATTGAATATCATCGAACGTATAAGAGATAGAAAAAAATTTTCAGAATAAAAATTGAATGGCTTCAAGTACTTTGATAAAAAAAAATTTTTTTAAATTATTTATTTATACAGAAAAATATTTTTTTATTGTAATTCTAAAGTACTCTCAATAGCATTCAATTTTGATTCTACAATTTTTTTTCTATTTCTTAGTTTTGATGATATTCAATCTGAAAGAAAAAAAAAACGATTTTTTTCAAGGAAGAATTTCACCTTAACGTGCGACTCAACACATATAAAAAAATATATGTGTCTCTTATTTTTGTTTAGTATGTTATAGAACAACATACTAAAAGCTCGTTTAAATCGAAAAAATTCACTTGATTGTGTTCCCTTGTAAGATTGAAAGTCTAGAAAAAAATTTTTTTCACCGAATAGGAAATACGTATATATAAATGCTTTACGAAAACTGGGAATGTTAACAGAGCCGAAATTCCGTGTAGCAGTAATTGCGCGGTCTTGCGGTAGATAATGTTGATATATGTTGGTATATTAGATAAGGACAGATGTATGCGTTTGAGTAAGACAGAACAATGTACAGGGTGTTTAGAAATAATCGCCAAATATTTCATGGGCAGGTAGAGCGGACTAAACTGAGTCGAAAAGTTCTCTATCATTTTGTAAGTTTCTCCAATAGTTAATGAGATATTAATCCTTAAAGATAGCCGAATACGTGCGCTCGCCCGGCCTACTATTGCGAAGTGTATATGCTTATCGATCGCTTGGCGCGCGGGCCTTGGGAGTTGGGGATTGGCTGGCAAGCGTCCCGCACTGCGCACAGCCTCCATAGTTCGGACGGCGCGCTTGCCAAACTATCCCCGCTCTCCACGACCTGCGCGCCAAGTGATCGGTAGGCGTATACTCTTCGCAGTAGTATTCGGTTATCTTTAAGGATTAATATCTATCTTAACTATTGAGGAGACCTACAAAATGGAGAGGACTTTTCGATTCAGTTTAGTACACTCTACCTGCCCATGAAATATTTAGCGATTATTTCCACACATTCTGTATAATATAATGTAAGAAATGAATCAAATATGTCACTGTAAACAAATTTGTAATTAAAAAAGTCTGTACTATCGATCTCGAGCAAGTAATTGATTTAGGATCCCTTTAAGAGAATATTGGAGCGACGGCCGAACTTGATAGAGGTCGATAGTACAGACTTTTTTAAATTTCAAACTCGATAATAATGACATATTTCATTCATCTGTCGCAATCATCTGTCCTTATTAATAATACCTGTCTTTATTGTAACATCTCTTGCAAGATCAAACATTTACTGTTAGACACACACAATTATTTCTTCGTTTATGAGTTGTCATTCCAAATTTTTGTTCAACGTCATATACATGTCATTTGCAGTTCGATATAAATTTTATTTCTCAATCTTTTATCTTAGTTTCATAAATTCAGTATTATCTGTGTATGTAATATACAATAGACAGCTGCACTTGGTCCATATGAGCTATAAAACTTTTGTATTAAGGAAACATCTACGTCGGATGACAGCTTTATGAGTTAAAAAAATATAAGTTTTTAACTTTTTTGTCGATTTTAATATAAAGTTTATTGGAGTACCAAATTTTGCGTCTATTTTAATCTTGTCCTGGTGAAAAAATTTTGTTGAAATTATTTTACGAAATTATTTTGAACACTTTTCAGCAAAATTTTAGAAAAATTTCAATTTATTTCAGCGATTTTTAGCTGAAAAATTCATTTTCAGTAAAATTTCAGAGAAATTTCAAAAAAATTTTGCGATTTTTCAATTTTCAATAAAATTTCAACAAATTTTTTTGCTGAAATTTTTTCATTAGAGTAGGCTATAAAAAGATTTTTTTATTTTATTCAATAAATTCAGAGATTTATATCGATCTGCAAAGTTTTAACAATTTGGCCACTCCAGTATCCTCTTAATGATGAAATGAGAGAAAGAAATGTTTGAAATGTAACTTTTAACGTATAACTTATGATAGAATTGGTACGCTTCTTTGATTAACTACATCAAATATTGCTATAGAATTTTCTGTGAGAGAGAAAGAGAGAGAGAGAGAGAGAGAGAGAGAGAGAGAGAGAGAGGAGGGGGGCATCGTATAATAATTAAAAAAATTATAATAGTACAATTATAATAGTCACAAAAAAATAATAGGTCAAGAGTCATTTTGGAAATATGTTTAATGTTAAAGTGGCAAAATATATCGAGTAACATAATCTCTTTGTTTTAGTTTGGTAAAGGTGCAATTCTTGATTTCGTTACAAATCAGAATATGTTTTTCTTTTCCCCTCAACTTTTTAAAAAAATTTTTTAAATAAAAACCCCCTTGTAACATACATTGTAATTCAATAATGCAACGATACCGAATTATCACTAGAACAAATTATACAAGAAGTTAATTACATTTTATGTCATCATTTTTGCACTGTTGTTGTGTTTGATACTATTATTAAGATATAGGTAGTTTTTAATATTTTCTAATAATCTAGCAGATATTTGTGATTTTGGATGAATCCTGGTAAGGCATCCTAATTTTTTATACTTTATTAAAGAATCAATTTAATAAATCTGTGTCTGTTTGAGATTGTGTCCGTTTCCGATTAAGATTGCAATAATTCGACATTATATGAACGTTCAAACGACGTAGTTCCTCATGCATGGATAATGGATATGTGTATTATATACAGAATATCTGATAATTCTTCTGACGGAATTCGTGGACACGTAGAGCGGACTAAACTGAGACGGAAAGTCTTCTATCATTTTACAATTTTCGCAATAGTTAACGAGATATTAGTCTCTAAAGATTACTGAATACGCGCGTCCGCCGGGCTTAAGCCTATGACCGCATACAAAACATAAGGTCATAACACGTAAGCAGTAAGGAAATCGCAAGATTGGATTCGCTACTGGCCTTATTTTCTACCATGATTGGGCAATTCGCTTACTGATTATGGCTTTACATTTTTTTTTGTATGTGCCCTAAGCTTTATTACTACGTTAAGTTACTTAACTACATACTATTGCTAGTTTGGTGCGCGGTTGTGAGGAGTGGGAATGACCTGGCAAGCCAGTTTGAAGTTCGGAGACTCTGACCTCTGACCTCATCGATCCACAGCGCGCGAGGAGTGGGGCAAGCGCTCCGCACATTATTGCGAACCTCTATCGCGAAGCTCGAACGGCGCAGCGCGCCTGCTAGGCTATCCCTCCTCGCGGCCTGCGCGCCGTGCAATTGTGGGCCGTACTTTCGGCAATAGTAGGTCGGGCGGACGTGCGTATTCGATTATCTTTAAACATTAATATCTCGTTAACTATTATGCAAACTGCAAAATGTTAGAAAACTCAATTTAATGTGCTGTATCTTCTCAGAACGGATGGGGCCGAAATTTGATGTCATTATGTATAAAAGAGTGAATCGAAAAAAGTGAAGTGTTAATCGGAATCTAATAATGCACAATAGTTAATATTTTATCAAGAAGAAATGTGTGAAATTCCGATGCGATTGTATTATATCTTCTGTTCTGTCAAGAGAAAGAGTATCCAAGTTTTCAAATTTAACTTAAAATTTATGAAATATTAATTTTTGAATTGATCTAACAAAATTCATTGTTAGATTACCCCTCAGGAAGGTTTGTCAATACATACCCAGATAACATTTTGCTGGAATTTTATTGAAAATTTGTTTAAAAATATTGCAAGCAATTTGCTAACAATGTAAGTCTTTATTTGATGCAATATTGCCAATAAACAGACAAATTTGTAGAGTAATTTTACAGTAATTTTGCGGCAACAATTGTGGTAAAGTATTTGATTATAATAATATTGAAGCAATTTTGCTTAGCATCAAAAGTACAAACGTTAATTTGGTAATTATGACAACATGCAAGCAAAATTTTATTTATCAAATGTTTTTGCCATTACCATGGCAACATTACGACAACAAGTACCAATAAATAAATTACACTGCTTTGTTTAGCACGAAATGTTATCTGGGTAGACGAGGGTTCGAATCTCCTATATCTCCTCAATCACATTTGTTCTCTTATTCCCCAAAATCCCTCTCAGAATTATTTTGAATCTAATTAGGGAACTCGTTGATATAAAATTGTGAATCCAATATTCAAAATGGCGAATTAATAGTTAGAAAAAGATTATAGAAAATAGTTTATGCTCACATTTGAAACCAAGCGTGACGAATAGTAAACACAAAATTAAAAAGATATCGCTGATTCAGAAATTAACATTTCATAATTTTTAAATTAAATTTGAAAGCTTTGACTCTTGGCAAAATAGAAGATATCCGCATCGGAATTTTGCACATTTCTTCTAGGCGCATAAAATACTAACTATTGCGCACTATTAGATTCCAATTGATATAACTTTACTTTTTTCGATCTATTCTAATATACAGGGTCCCGCAATTATTGACAAAGCGTTCTTGTGCAAATAGAGCGGATTAAACTGACAAGTGGAACACCAGATGACGAGATTGGGGATTTTAATGTGCTTTTTACAAGCTGTTCTTGAGCGAAAAAAAAACGATACGTGTCCGATCATTTCAGCCATTAGCCCATATTTTTGAAGAAATCGATTTTTTAAATAATTATAATAATTTGAAAAACGTACTGTATAAATAAAAAATCAATATCTTTATAAATTTTATTTCTGAAATTAGAAATTAGAAGTGATGATTAGAGAAAGGAAACAAGTAAGTCATACGTAGCCTTCTTTTGATTAATATTAATCGATTTATTAATAATAATAGAAAACTAATCGTGTTTCGTAGACGTACGGGACATTGTACGGGATGATATAAATATGATCATAAAAAAAACAAAAAAAAACACATAAATATTTATTGCATTGTGAACATCTTATAAATGAATTTTAGAAGGAATTTCATTTTAGAATGGAAAATTTGATTCTCATCAAAACTGATTCTTGAAAGAAGCTATTTCCATATCAATCAAATTTGCCGCCTTTCCGCCAGATATTAGAAAAAGTTATTGTGTTTGCAACAAAAATTTATTCATAAGATGTTCAGAATGCAATAAATATTTATGTTTTTCTTGTTTTTATTTATATTATCCCGAACGTCTACGAAACACGATTAATTTTCTATTATTATTAATAAGTCGATTAATGTTAATCAAAAAAAGATTACAAACATATAATTTATTTCCTAATCATAATTACCAATTTCTAATTTCATCAAGAACTGTAACAGTTTTCATCACAATTTTATTTATGCGTTCATGTGAATAGCAACAACGATAACAATAACGGTATGATAATAATAAGTATTCCATAAATGAGTGTTTAATTATCTTTAATTCTAATATGTAATTGTCATAATACAAATATATAATACAAATCAGGTCTCTAATACAAATATCATGAAATTTCTTTACAATCAAGAAGTAATTAAAACTAATAATATTAAGTTAAAATTTATTATATTAATATTAATATTAAATTATATTAAAATTTATTATATTAATATATTAATTTATTATATTATAATATAATATAATATTAAGTTAAAATAAAATTTATGAGGATATTGATTTTCATTTATACAGTATGTTTTTCAAATTATTACAATAATTATTAAAAAAATTGATTTCTTCGAAACTATAGGCTAATGATTGAAACGGCCAGACACGTTTTTTTTTCGCTAAAGAACAGCCTGTAAAAAGTGCATAAAAATTTCCGACTCACCTGATGTTTTCCTTGTGAGTCGAAAAATCATTTACAATTTTCCCTGTGCATGTGTGTGCGCGCGCGTGTGTGTGTGTATGTGTATATGTGTGTGGTGCGCGCGCGCGCGCGCGTGTGTGTGTGTATGTGTGTGTGTACACAATCGTGAACGTCAAAATAGAAAGTAACACACAATGCAAAAACAGAGTTGGAAAGCATTAATTCCGCGAACTGCATTCATTCTAGTGCAGATGCCCAGCTGTTTAAAGCGGCACTCAGTCCAGTCTATATGTCAATGGTATTACATTCTTGTTACAGTCGTACAATTCGCTGACATCATTTTTTTTATAGACTGGAGACAATTGTTCCGTCTATAAAATCTTTCCGTCTATCTATACTATAGCTGCGTTCGGGAAGCATACTATCATCGCATCTGTCTTTCCTTGTTTTACGTCTATCTAACGATAAAGATAGAATAATGGATATATTCCTGATGAAAATAAATCATTGAAATCTCTTAAGTATTCTATAAAATTATTGAAATGAGAAATTAAAATGACTGAAATATTATTGAAAATATTTTAGCATAAATAATACTTTTAATATGGAAATATTATGAATTTAAAACATAATGAAAAAAAATTAATAAAAAGTAATAAAAACTAATACAATTATGTTTGAAACTAATACAAATATGTTTAATATTCGTACTGATTTATTCACAGAAATTGAAATCATACTGAAATTATACTGAAATTATAATAAAGAGTATAATAAATAATAAAAAATAATACAAATATATTTAATGTTTATACAGATTATTTAGAAAAATTAAACATCGAATTATATTGAAGTCATTTAAATCCTAAAAATATTTTTGAAAATGCATGAAATAAGTAAAACATAATATTTTTACTGTTTAGAGTACACTGAAATATGCTGAAATACTATGAGTTCTAAAATGAAAATATTTTAAAATGACATTGAAACGAATATATATTATTTTTTAAATATATATATTATTTTTTTATAGATTTATTAATGAAAGTTATCAAAAGAGGAACACTAAAATTAAAATTAATTAATATTGAAATTAATAATTGAAAAAAATACTGAAATTGAAAAATAAGAAAATCAATTTATATTATAACAAAAAGCGTTGAATTCATCTTTCTAGAACCATCACTTTCGAGAACCGATAGCAGATGATATCAGTTCTCGCATGTTAGTTGTTTTTTTCTATATAAGTTCTTTTCTATATAAGCAGAACTATACAATTGAAGCTCAGATTATCTGCAGTTATGTTTACATTTGTACATGATTTTCACATATAGTTTAGTACATGCATTGTGTTTTTGTACTAACACGAAACTAAATAACATTTTGTATTGAATTATTTATAAAATATTAACGAATTATAATAAAAACTTAATGAAATTATACTGAAAATGGGTCAATTAATACAATTTCAATACGAAATTCAGTAATAATTTTATCATTATTCATTACGTTGATTGGCTGCGGGATAGTTGTCGGATTTCTTAGTCCTGCAGTCAATATTGATATACTTGAAAAATTTGTCGTGCGATAAAAAATGGATGAATGTAATTAAAATCTAAAACGTACGTTTACAGATTTCTTTGTCCTGATTGGTGATAATTTGTGGTGATAATTGAACTATCGTTAGGTACTCGTGATATAGCACTAAGATGCATGCGAGAATAGCGTATTTGCATACAGTTCAATTGCATACATCACTCACATCAATCGGTTTCTAGTAAGTTTTAACTGCTTTATCAATGAAATTATATTTTAAATTAGCTAATTACTAACAATATAATATATTATATTGTTAGGATATATTATATTGTAGGATATGTACGGTATATGTGTAACAATACAACTTACAGAAATCGAAGCCTTAAACGGCTGGATCTTAATGCTTGTATGTGCTATGATTCTTATGTGAATTTATATACTACGTATTATATGTAGTCCCCAGAAACGCGCGCCGAAATAATTTTTCGGTCTTGAAACGCTAACTCTATTAAACTACCGCAGTAATCACGAGTTAAATTGACTAGCAATTTAACAAATTTTTGATGTTTATTCGCATCTTCTTAATATTGAATGACATATTAAAATTTGTAAATAATTAATTCTTATTGCCAAAAATATTACCTCGGCTGGGAATCGAACACGAATCTCTTGCATTTCGTGAGAGCGTCCTAAACCTTTAGACTACCGAAGCTTAGCTACCGAGGCCCTTTAGCTAATTGGCAATTAGCGATGTGAACAATTGATATATACCCGATGCATACGATCTTAGTCAGAAAAGTGATATTCCACGTTGAACAGATTGATAATCAAATGTATCTATTAAAAAAACAGACTTAGTTTGAATAATGACATAACTTTTATAACTGCTTCAAATAATGTAAATACATAATAATTATACATATAAATATTTGACTGCATGTATACGTTTACTAATTATTATTTAATTAAAAAGAAATCGATTCAGTAGATTGATGTCGAAATCAATTAATCAGCCATCAATCTCTTCGATGTAAAATGAACGTCTCTGATTGGGTACAATTTCAGTAATACTTTAACACTGATCATTACAATTTCAGATCATTAATATTTCATCGTTCCTCATTATACAAAAAATTTTCATCAAGAATATTTTGGTGTACACTGCCAATACTAGCAGTACTGGAAAATTACTATCACATAATGAGCTGTGACAGCATCTAATTCCATTAATGATGTAATTATAAATACAGGATTGACAAATAACTTATAACATCCTTACTGTTACAAGTTACTCTTTTCAATAACGAATGGATAACGATGTTATATTTTCTTCTGATAACGTAATTCTTCATAATAATGTATATTAAATTATATTTTGGAGGTAATGGTAATAATTCACTAATCACTTTTATTTGTACTTTATTTCTAGTCACGTAAAAGTTTTAGTCCTAACTAAACTGTATATATATATATA
>Ga0157364_1001688_pt1 | contig 19247 bp, 14 predicted proteins | sample AttsexASBM2_FD_111476 | JGI IMG/M metagenome (GOLD analysis project Ga0157364, IMG submission 111476) | Fungus gardens microbial communities from leaf cutter ant in Ribeirão Preto, State of São Paulo, Brazil - Atta sexdens ASBM2 | ecosystem: Host-associated > Fungi > Mycelium > Unclassified ...
ATATATATATATATATATATATATATATATATATATATATGAATAATAAGAATTAGATTTAAACAGCTGACTAAATATTATATAATTTATGCCTCTGGCATAAATCTAAAAGATAAAGACGAATGTTCTAGACTGTTCAATAATAGTTCATATTTGCTTTTATTCTTTCAGATAGAAAATACTTAGTTCAAAATGCAACACCCACGAATATCATTGGATGGAGATAAAATACATTTAAAATTAGAACAATTGAGTATTTTTCTTCTTGGATGTATCTATTATTCCTAAAAATTAGTCTAATATGAGTAACGTGACATCGGAGAAGATTCCATTGCATTCAGTCCTGAGACTCAATGATAGTGATGTTAAAGAATTTTTTTGTGGTTGGGGTGCTGCTGTCATCAATGTCTCTGTCACTTATCCAATTAATAAAATCACATTTAGACAGGTGCATAGTGTAAATAGAATTCCACATAGAATCTAAATGTCGTAACAGTATCATAAAGACTGTGACCTGATTTATTATTTATAAATCATTCACTTATAAATGATAAATAAAGTTATAAAATCTGTTTTTTAGTCTTGTCTATTGTGTTTTACTGAAACTTTCTAACTTTCACTAAATATCAAACATATTTATTTTACTTTAAGTTCTAAAAGTCTCACTTTCTGTATACTTGTTTAGCTACAAATTAGAAAATAAATCTATAAGTTTTATGGATTATCATTAGATTTTTCGGTTATTATTGCATTGAACTTCTTGTCAAATATCAAATTCTTGTCAAATACCTACTTCACTGTTAATGTAAAGAACTCTGAAGTCAGCTACAAAAACAGATTTAATATGACCTTATTATATTCTATTTGGGATTAATAAATACTGCTGTAATTTTCCAATATCAATATAAACATTGTATTATAATATTCAGATTTTAGAAGGCGTACCTGTGGATACTGCGGTCGGGCAGATATCACAAGAGGGAATACGCTTGCTATATCGTGGAATTTTGCCTCCTTTATGTCAAAAGACTTTGTCCCTCAGTTTGATGTTTAGCGTATATGAAGGATGCAAGCAGAGGCTCTGTCTGCTAACTGAAAATGATGTGCTGTCTAAAATATTAGCGGCGAATGTAGCCGGTACGGTGGAAGCTCTCCTTATGCCGTTTGAAAGAGTACAAACATTGCTACAGGATTGGCGATATCATGAAAAGTTCAAGAATACCTCCCACGCATTCAGATATCTATTGTCAAATCACGGAGTGACTGAGTGTTATCGTGGTATGGTTCCTATCATATACAGAAATAGCTTATCCAATCTGATGTTCTTCATGTTGCGGGATCAGTCGAAGGTACTGCTAGGCGAGAAGGAGTCACTGTTGATGAACTTTGTCAGTGGCGCCCTGATCGGCGGCTTCACCAGCACAGTGTTTTATCCAATGAATGTAATCAAGATACACATGCAGTCGAAGATTGGCGGCGATTATGAGAGATTTCTGGCTGTGACTCGCGAGATTTACATCTCCAGGAATCGAAGTTTAATTTCTTTCTACAAAGGCGTGCACTTGAACTACATGAGGTCCTTTATTAGTTGGGGAGTGATTAATGCGTCGCACGATTTCTTAAAGAAGATTATTTTCTAGATCATTTAGTAGAAGAAAAATGTATTTTTAAATTTATTTATAGAAGACACATTTAACGCCCTGCTATTTTGGGTGATAATAGAAAAGGATCTATGAATGTATAGAAACTTTGTGTAATGTTTTAACGAATCTTTGGAGATACGTCTGCTGATTTGTTCTTTTTTTTTATAATATGATCAAAGTAATCAAGGATAAATGATGATCAAAGATAAATTTGAAACAATACAATGTTAAGTTCCTTCATTGTGATTTATGAAGATTGTATAGTTTATAGATAAATGTAATTAATATTTTATGAAGGTCTTTGATAATTTGCTATCCTGTCTTGGATTTAAAGTTTATGCATAATTAACTTTTTAAACATGTATAATTTATGCGGCAGAGAAAAGTATTAAATTAATAAATTAATAAAGTATTAAATTAATAAATTTAGATGTATAATTTGTTTTTAGTCATGGACAAAGTGCTGTCATAATTAATTATATTTTATCTATATATAATTATCTCTATATTTATTCCATAAATTATATATAATTAAAGTATGTTGAAATACTCTGAACATTTTTTTTAAATTCAGAATATCTAAAAGCATGTTTTGCGATTAAGTGTCACAATTTATAATATGTATATGTGATATTACATTATGTAAAAATATATCGAAGACTTTTTTTTTACACATAATAATGTAAAGATGAAAAGCAAAAAGAAATTATATGTACACATAATTCATTATGCATATTATGTATGTATATATTGAAATATATTTTATTGAAATATATGTGTACATATAGTTTATTATTTAAATAATTGTTATTTTTTTATACATTGTTATTTTTGTATTACATGTATAGTGACAATACTTTTATTTTGAAATGTGTGGAGGCATTTGAGACATAGGTTAATTCAATCGAAATATATAATAAGCAAAACAATAAGTTATTAATTAATTAGTATCATTTAATAAATGAATTTATGTGAAGTAGAAATAGATAGGAACATTTATCTATTGGATGTTAATATTGTATATAAAATATGTACAAATATCAAATTAATGCTAAAGACAATATAATTTTAGTATCAGTTACAATGTTGTATTTATTGTATTCTAAACAGGGTTATAGTGTTGTATTTTATACAGAGTATAACAAAATGTTGTCTAATCTGTAATGCCCTGAATTGTACTGCGATTGCATTTTGGGAAAATTTCTTAATTGAATAAAATGTTTAACTTTTGTTGAGAACAATGATGGACATGTTGAGTAGATTATACAAATAAAAGCTTTTGTTTTTTTTTGTTAATTTTTTTCTCTACACTGAACTCTCTCTGAACTTGTGGATGATCGCCGATATACTCAAGTGTCTTTAAAATTCCCGCCGTAATACACTGCTGGGGTTTCGATCAGGGCCAGCTTGTTAAAGACCCGAGGTCCGATTTTTATTAACGCATTGGACTGCAATAGAACTATTTCCAAGCAGAACAAATCGAAATGATCATTAAATCATTTTTCAATAATTAATTTTATTGCCATTTTGACATTATCGTGATTTATTTTGCTTGGACCTTTCTCACTTTCATCAAATATCTATCTCACTTTAAGTTTCAAAAGTGTATACTAGTTTAACTACAGAAAACAGACCTCTGGTCCTTTCAGAACACTCGAAATTAGGACAGTATTCACAGTCCAATCTCATATTCAAGATTGTTTAAAGATTACTATAATTTTGAAACAGGTACTTTATTTGATTGAACTAGATTATAGATTTTTAATCTAAAACTAGACTTAAGATCTTAAATTAAAGATCAGATTATGAATAATTTCCAACTCTTTTTCATTTCAGGATGATTGAATCGATTATCTCAATCGACGATTGATTCAACCGATAGAATCGCCTGAGGCAAAATTTCTGACTGTATAATTCATCATCTGGTTAATCCATTATTTCATGTATTAAACGAACGTTATAATAATTTTATTAATTTTAACGAAATATAATACAGGGCTTTAATGGCTCGATAAATGAATCGTCGATTAAGTTAGCCGGAATTCAATCAAAATCGCTTGTGCATGAATTTAATTTCTATCTATTAAAAAAAACGGGGGCTCTTATTTAGATAGAAGTTACGCATTCCAAGGTATACAAATTGAAGCATTGCACAGAGGACCATACATAATAGAACGTGTTCGTAATTAAAAACCAAGTTATCTCGCGAAATTTAATTGTCTCGAAATATCCTTCTGCGCACGCGGTTTGGACCCCAAGGGTCGCCTCGAGGGCGACGGGGGTAGGGAATAGGGGGTGGGGGAGAATTGTTGCCGTGATCCCTCGCGTGATCCGCGCCTGAGCGAGCGCCGCTTATGCGCGGTGCCCCGCGTAAATCGATGCGCGTCGCGGACTTTCGGCCAGCCAGCCAGCCAGCCAGTCCGCGCGATAAGTGTGTGCGCCGGTCGACACTGGTCGACACTCGCATCCGCAATTGCCTATCTGGCTCCGTATCCGCTGATGTCCGCTGAGCTCCCCGGAGGCATCCCGTCGCGTCTTCTCCAGGGATTCCAGGTCGCACGCTCGCGTCGTCAAGGACAGGCCCAGCCGACCGCGTCGCTTAGGTAGGATTGCGAACGTTCGACGGGCAGAGTCGACGGTCTTTCACTTTGTCCCGCGGTAACCGGGACCAGTTGACTCCGCTCGCATCGTCTTCGACGTCATTGTCGTCGGGACGATAAGTCGCTTGTCTCGAGTTCGGTCGAGGCAGGTAGAGGGATCGAAACCGGCGTTTCCGATTCCGGTGAATTCAGTAGGATACGCTAGAAACGATTCTGATGGAGTACCGGCACTCCGGAGCGGATCTTCTCGAGGCAGGACGACGGTAGAGGAGCGTGAATTATTTTTTGAAAATTTCCGATGAACTCTGCTGAGAGTGTTTTGTATATTCGGACGTTGACTTGGTTTTTATTTCTCTGCGGCTATCCTGCGGAAGGTATATTCGTCTATTATACTGGCCGTTTCGCTTTCATGAGCTCGGCAAGTTGCCAATTGAGAAAGAAGAAGATAGAGAAATACGAAAAGCGTCCACGAAAGATGCAAATCTTGTCGCGAATAGAGCAGCGATCATGTAACTTTCCGTAGTGAAAAGCTTCCTAGCAAACAGGTTGACATTATTCCTCATTTTTATGTCTTAATATCATTTTGACATCAACATGACATAAAAAAATAATCGTTAGTAATGATTTTGGGACCATTTTGACTTGAGAATAAGTTTCTGCTTGAGCATAAGTTTTAAGCAAACAAGCTGATGTTATTTGTCGTCATTTTGACATTAAAAACGTCAACATGACATCAATGATTCCAAAATGACTATTAAAAGTTGCGCTTATTTCGATCATTTACGATTCATTTTAATCATCATTTTGATATCATCGTGATTGGTTCTGCTTAGGTTGTGTCCACGATGCTACTCTCATATATCACATTTCATCCGGAACATTTTAGGAACATTCTCTGAACGTCTTTAGGACGTCTCGTAAAAGTCTGTGCTGTATGAGTAGAAATCGCTCCGAGATCTCGGACGGAGACAGAATTGATTAGTTGATTGAACCGTTCAAATCCGTTCAATATAATTTGTTAATTCTTTTTCCATCCGAGACCTCGTAACGATTTCTAGCATCGTGAACGAAAGGCTTAAGAAACGAGATTCCTTCAGAGATTTCGAATTCCCAGATCGGTTCACAGAACACGACGCCGTAGGCTACGGAAGATGCGGTTCCTGTGCGCGAACAGAAAAGCAATCATGTAACTTTTATCTTGGAGCAGAAACGTGAAAAGTCAAAAGTTTCTTCATTATCCCTCCCCCCCCCCATACAAACCTTCGAAGGATGTCCTGAAGACATTTAGAAGATGTCTCTACGTTAAGGACGCTTCTAGAATGTCCTCAGATATAAGGCCTGTTTTTTTTATACCATACTGAACTTGCACTGTTCTGTGAAAAGAAAAGGAAGAAAGATAAATCATGCAAGAAGTTCAGTCCTGAGATATGGAAAAAAAACAGACCTATCATCTGCTGTGAGGTCTTCGATGATAACAATTTTCACTTTTCACATTTCGCTTTAGAGAAAAAGTTACATTATTATTACTCAGGCGACATAGTTCGTCCAAACTCTCGAGAAGACCACTCTAATGTCAGAGAAGTCAGCACGACAGAGGGAACGATTATCGCGATCGCGAAGACCGGAAACACGCCGGTATCAATTCCTCTGAACTCTGTGACCCCTTCAGCACGGAAACTATCTAATTCCGTACGATTTATTTCTTGTGTAGGAAGCCAGCGTACCATGAAGGCTCGTCGTCGCCGTCGCGAGGAATGACTCGTCGCTAGGAAGTTGTGATAACTATTGTGTAGTGCCTGCTGATGTCAGCAGTGACTACCGCGAGCCTCATCGCCGAGGCCAACTGGAGCAACGGAAGGAATCCTCAAGGATAGGGGGTGCAATCACCTCACTGATCGCGCGCGAGAATAATGAGAATCAACGCGACGAAGATGAGCACTCCGATCGAGGAGAAGATTGATCAGAAGCTGAAGGTACGGATTTATACTTGGAGGATTAGAAGAGCCAGGATTAAGTCGCGACGTCGTTCTCCAACTCTTCATCTTTCTCCCTTTCTCACACTCCCTCTCTCTCTCTCTCTCTCTCTCTCCTTCTCGTTGTCCGCTGATCTTCGGTGATCAATAATGTATCCGCACTCGTATTTGCACTTGGCCGCATGCTTCGGATGCAACACGCGTGCATTAATCCCCGATCGGGGAAGCGTCTCGAGGAAGTGCCGCTCGCTATGCGGCGCAGATGTGCGGCCGGATATTCCTGGATGCCCCTCGTGTATTCAACGTATCGAACACTTCGTGTCTCGGGGGCAAAATGAATCGAAGCTTCGACTCGGAATTAACTTGACAACTATACTCCCCGAAGGATCGATTCAAGATCTTTTTTCGATCGATAATACTTCTATCCGGTTGAAATCGAATGGGGTTCGTCTAATTTCTATCTTCTTTCGTTCCCTTGGTATTAAGACTTGATATTAAATTCAATGCTGTTGTTTCTTTAACTTTCCAGAGTTGAAGATGAGTCTATTGAACTCACTCGATTATAAGTCTCTTTATCAAAATGTGAAACAATATAATTTTTATGTTACATCTACCAATTTTATTCTTATTAAATTCTTATTAAAATGTATTTATAACAAATTCGATTGGATGCACTTCAGTGCGCATTGGGTACACATTAAAGCCATCATACACAATTTGATGTAAAAATGTGAGTTTGATATATCTAAATATAGAAATGAATTAAACCGCGAAATCCTCAATCACTTTATTGTGCCGTTAGGTAAAATTTGTATTTTATAAACCGAAATATATTTGCATTTCACTTCTACAATACATTCAGATTAAATCAGTGTACGGCTTTTAATATGCACCAGTGCGCACAGTGGGTACGAATCCGTTATTGATTTTTCTTCTTTTTTTATACGAGATGTTTTGATTTCTTGAAATTGATTAGAGCTTTTTATTATTTTAGAAATTATTTTAAATAATTATAAATGAGTCTTACAGACTCAGCATCACACGGAGAGAACGTTTTATTGAAGTATCTAAAAATTTAGTTACACACACGTCTGCAGAAAATAATTTTGTTGAACCATTAAAATAAACCTAGGAAACTCAAGCGTGAATAATGCAGAAAAAGTTTCGTCATTCTAGCAACCAGCGTCCTACATAATTAGTTTGATGGTTCAACAAAATTATTTTCAGATGTATCTGTGTATCCAGTTAAATTTTTATTTTAATAAAACTATCTTCTGTGCAACAACTGTGTTACACGGATTATGACCTCAACGTCGGAGAATTAATATCGATTTCTTTATAATATGATTAGGGATTGGATATCAAGAAAGTATTCGGTATTCAGTATTGTTTTTCAGTATTGTTTTTATTATCCGATAGCAGGATATCATTAATATCCGGGAATATATCTAATTGAAATTTGATTAAATTGTTTATTTTTTTTATTTTATTTATTAATTTATTAAATTGTTGATTTTTTCTTATATAAATATTTTAAAAATAAATGTATTCATTGTTGCAAAATTACAATCTTTATTTCTATAGACCTTTTTTTTTAGAAGACATTCTCGAAATCCGGTCGGATATCCGTCTCGAAGAAATTCCCTTCTCGGATATCCTATCGAATATCGGATATCCGATATTACATTCTGTCCGGGTATTCGGTATCCGGTAATTTTACGATCCGGTGCATCCCTAAATATGATATTGTATTAATAATGACGTTAATTTTTCCTATTTTCACATTTTAAATTTGAGAAAATTTAAAACATAATATAGTACTATATTTACAGAAGTGTTAATTTCATTTTATCTCGCTCGTTTCTGCCTAGCGTTTTCGGTTTCGTTTATCCACGTTTTCATTCAACGTTAATGTACATCGCAGTCACGGTGGCATTTGCCGCTACATGCTATGTACGCGAATGAGGGCCTGGGTGTTTTTGCATACGATAAAAGCGGATGAAAGGTCAAAAGAGCTGTGTATGCGACCGTGGTGCAATTTAGCCGGGTCGCGTTGCACGTAACTTTGCGACGGTCTCATTACCGTCGTTCTCCAGGCGTAGATACACACAGTACGTATGTACTGATGAAGTAATATCATTGGAATTTTCCATAATTAGGTGAACATTTTTAATCCCGTCAATCGTTCGTGTGTAGAGATAATTTGAACGGTATGAGAAGGCGAGTCAGTTTAATTTACTCATCTTCCAAAAGACATGAAGACATGTGATGACATGTAACAGATTCTTTTAAAAACGAATTCTTCTTCGTTAACTGTTATATTTCATTTTATATGCACGTAAAAAACGGGACATTCTCTTGTAATTCGAAATGCAAATAAATTAAAAAATTTTATCGTATTTTTAGACATTAATCGGATAAGAGAACGCGAACACAACTCAGAGTGTTGTACTTTGGACTTGTGAAAATTTTATGGACCAGTATTATCTCGTCAGTCGTCGTCAGTTGACGCATCTCGCTAATCGCTCCCGTCGCGCGCACATTCGGATGTCATCCCAATGAAATTCCTGACGCTACAGGTGCACGAAATGTTTTCCGATCGCACGACATTAACGTTGTTAATCTCCCGTGAAGGACGGATGGCTTGTCGGAAAATAATGAGGGAGATCTCGCCGCGTCTCCCTTCTCTACGGTCTCTTATGCGGAATCAATCGTGGCTTCATCAATTTCCTTCTAAATTGTAGTATCTATACGATATAGATGTAGCGATAGACTGTAGAATCGATGCCGACCAATATTGGTAGAATCGATCCGTGGCCCATTCTCGTAAACGTCGGTTAAAGATAAGTTTAGGTTTCTACATCCTCATTTCTAAGAATTCTTTGTTTTTGTAGTTGGATAATTTATGTTAAATTTAACACATTTCACGTGTCCCAAACGGTCCACTTAAATTTTTGTATTAATTTAACACAAGATGATAAATAACATAAATATTATGTAAAAAATTAACACACAAAATTTAATACTGACACAGTTTGCAAACAAATTGTGGAAGCGTACTTCTTCAGTTAAAATTAACATTTATAATATATATGTTAAAATAACACATTTTATTTATTTATTTTAGAATTAAAAATTTGTTTTAAAATTTATTATTTTATATTAATTGTTTATTTATAAACAATTTATTTATAAATAAAGTTTATTTATAAATTGTGTTATTTTAAAAATTTATATTAAATTTATATTAAATTTATTTCACGTGTCTTAAATAGTCTACCAAATTATGTAGGTAGTATGCTAGGAAATAATATAGATATTCTGTGTAAAAAATTAATAAAAAAAATTTAATACTGACACAATTTGCAAGCAAATTGTGGAAGCATACTTCTTCAGTTAAAATTAACATTTATAATATGTTAAAATTATTTTATTAATTCATTTTAGAATTTACGTTTTAAAATTAATTATTTTTATATTAATTGTTTACTTATAAATTCTGTTATTTTAACATTTAGAAATATTGAAAATTAATATAATACAAAATATTTCAGTAAAATATACCTAAAATCACATTATGTTAAATTAATACTCGGATATTAAAATTTAACACAAAAATTTTAATAAGTCGATTTTAACACGAATACAAAGTTTTTAACTGCATTCATTGGATTGCATTAAAATTCTTTCTTTTATGCGGCTGCAAACTCCAAATATATATTTATTTCATTTTAAGTATAACGAGTGTATATTAGTTAATCCACAAAGAATAGACTTTAAATGTGTATGAATGTAAAGCTAGAGAGAAAATTGGGATAAATCGACTTAAATCTTTACTAACTTTAACGAACGCTCATACGGGAATTGGCCCCTATGCGTCGAAATTGGCTCTCCGGACGCTTTAATACCACTGGATTCTACACGCCGGGGTTTATGGCCTGGAAAACCTCGAATACAGCGTTTAATTGATGTCTTCGCAGAAGCGAGCCTTATCGTTCGCTTTGATAAACGCTCCCGCATACCGCAAATTGGCAGTTCGGTGTCTACCGTCCAACACAACTCCGTGGAAAAGATCGATATCTCCTCTTGCCGCCGGTACGAGCAACGCTTAATCACTTTTACGTTAATAACGGAGTAATGTCGTATCGTTCTTCTGAATTATAAATTGATACATCTAAAGATATAACGTAACGCGGAATTTCGTTTTTATCTTCTTGGAAATATTGCGATTTTGTCATCCATAAATGATTTTATATAAAAGTGAGAATAGTTCGACAAAGTTGCAGCAAAGTCCTATATTCTGTAACGATTAAGTGTTTCATGTTCATTTTGTCCTGTGAAAAAGAGAAGAATACTAATGGCATGAACGTCGATCATTTTTGCGCTGCGTATTTTTGGTCATTACAGAAAAGCCTGTCATAATGAGAGGAATGTAAAACCCGATAATAGCGCGATGTAAATTTACAGGAAAATGTACGCAACGGAAAACGTGTAACTTCTGTCGAGATTGGAGTCGAACTTTTGCTTCGCCATTAATTTTGCGCAAATAAAATGCAAAATTAACGCGCGCAATTACGCAGCATATAACTCACGACGAGAAAACATTGTAATAAGATTACAAAAAGAATTGACGATGATATTCAGCTATTAAAACGTGAGTTTAAAATGAAAGAAGATTTTGCTGAAGTATCTAAAAATTTAGCTAGATACAGATTAGAAAATAATTTTGTTAAATTATCAAAATAATTAAATATATAGAAAACTCAAACATGATGCAACAAATTTTGACATCTATATTACGAGAAAAAATTTTGTTTGTAACTGTAAAAAATTTTATCTATTATTATTGCAACTGTGATTATTGCTATTATAATAATAATAATAATAGTTATAATAATATATATAATATAATAATTTTTTATGTATAATTCTATCAACAAATATATATATATGTGTAATTGATCATTAACCAAATACTGGATATGGTTACATTTACTATAATTTAACTATAATTTATAGTAATTTTCTGGGAGACAATTATTAGGTGAGTGCCCGATTTATTATTCAAAATTCAAACAGCTGTTATTTTTGTTAAAAATAAAATAAAATCTAAGCCTTATTCTATCTAATGAGAGAATTTAAGAAACTGTTTTTTTTTTTAATTGTGATGGTTTTTGAAGTTATGAGCAATTAAAGTCAAAATATTCTTTTTATTTTATTCGCAACAACTCAGTAATAAAAAATCGTAGGAACATTTTTTAAAAATGATTTTATAGAGAAAAGATTTTAAGCTTTTACATTAGAAATTCAAAAATTTTTGCAAATTTTTTTTGGATATGTGACAGGCCCACAAAGTGAAGAAAAAATTTCTCGTTTTGTTTAACTCATAGTTTTCTATATGTAAAAATTACAAAACTCACATAAATTAAAAAATATAGTAACTCTTCGAAAGTAGAGATTTTAAGCTTTAAAATCCTTTTTTAAATTTAAATTTCGTTTATTTTTAACAAAATTGCAACTGTTTGGACATAATAAATCGGGCATGAATTTTTGCACTTACCTAATAAAATATGGTTAAATTAAATTACAACCATTTTGATAATAACAATTATAATTAGTTGTTTTATTTTATAATTATAGTTATTTTTTGTTTCCAATTATATATTTGTTAACAAAATTTGCGTATAGTGAATACTAACACTAATTAAATTATAACATATAATTATAGCCACAAATACCAAATATTTTATTAGTTACTCTTACTGTAGCAATCAATTTGAATGTTCTATATAGTTATTTTGATAATCCAATAAAATTATTTTTAAATCTACATTTATCAAAATTTTTAGATAGTTTTACTTCAGTAAAACTATTCTTTCGTATAAATAAAGAATCTAAAATATAGAATAACATTTGCGAGTGCCTTAAAAATATAAAGTCATAAATATAGTCGTTATGAATATATATAGAGTTTATATTAAAGCTTACGTTAAAATATATTTTACGGATTTCATGAAAATTTATTTCTATTTGTAGAAACGTTACCGATTTGTTTTTCATAATTCTATACATCCTCGATGCTTCAGCGTTTCGATAATAATTAATTAGCGTCGGATTAATTGGAACGGACAAATTGTTAACGATGATAAATGATGAATAACGTTGCGAACTCGTTTACTAAAAATATAGCATATATAATTGCATTAAAATAGATCCGCCTTGTCCCGTTTTGCCGATTTAACGGGCTGAAAATCTCTCTCGTTTATCGGCCATCGTTTCCGATTGTCACTTAATATACATACCATACCCAATCGACAAGTTTAGCGTCTCTTCGGGATTCGAGGACCCAATTTAGTGCAATTTTCTTTGACACGAGCGAAATCGATCTCATTCGCTGTAACGCGTATATAGATTTAGTTTACCCTTTTTGCGAATATTTCTTCTATCTTTAAAATCAGTTTTTCATATGCATGGCATATTATCCCGTGAAATGAATTTGCCCGACGTATATTTTGTATCCCGTTTTCTTTGCATTCCAATTTTTATCTAAAAATGCAACGTCGATTAATGCATAATAATTATTCTGCCTGGTCTTGTAAAAGAAAAACAAAAATTGGCAATGTTCGCGACGAGACTATCTCTTTATCGATATTTTTCGTAGGGACAATTCGCTTTCCAGATCAAAGAATTCATCAATTATGGATAGCTCGCTGAAATTCTGTCAAAGTTGCGATACGCTTACGAATGCTAGCTTCCTTAATCATTTAGCTGTTCTTCCTTAGATCACTTATAGCTGTCATCGGGGAAAAGAGTATGACTGGAATTGGATTTATAGGCGAATAATTTAGAGAGCCTTCGTTCGCATATTGAGAAAAGGAAAAATCGATTTATTGAACAAAGACATAGCGAGTCTTCCGTTACGCGGAGGAAACTGTCCTCGTGGATATTTGCAAATCACGAGGATGAAACGCGGTTACTGTCGAGCCGCATGGCAAATTGACAAATATGAATTAATTTAAACCGATCTATTGCGGTCTTGCGGGTTAGTGCAGTAACTGTAGCGTGGGGATGAATTGTATCAGTTCACCAGGCGGCAAATGGGAAATAACGTAATAACGATAATGCTGTTTGGACTAATTAAGGCCGATCGTTGCCCAATGAATACAGATATTCCATTAAGAATTTATCGAGATACTTTCTCATGCATAAATGCATCCTCGGTTGTACAATGACACTGCATGGTTTAATCAATCAATATTGCCGAAGCTCATTAGTTATCGTTATCATTGTAACACAATGTAACAATATCGTTTCTCCCTTTAATCTTCGAACTATACTTCCATCGAGTGCATCGTTTCTGAGAATTCTCTGAGATAACTTTTATTCCTTCTCTTTGTAATCCCCTAGGTCTTACTTTTCCTACTTCAATTTCCTGTTGCAAATGCAAACTGCTTTGTTGAGTTAATATATGGAAGATTGTATCATATTATTTTTAGATGTAAAAATTGTCACAATATTGGGTACCTCTAAGAAATTGTCTTGACAAGTTTGTTGAAAGATGAATAGTCAATTAATGAAATTGGTCACAATTATATATATTTACGCAGCAGAAATATCCCGAATGTATTACATTATATGGATAATTTACAGAGGTCGCGACATTTTTGTGCTGTCCTTGTGACATAATTTGGACATTTCCATTGTATATAATAAATATAAAGTCAGTTCATATTATTCCCTTCAAAAATAATAAAAATAACAAAAAATTAAGTATCTTAAGCTAATTTTTAACTTAACCGAAAGATTAGCAATTAACAAGAATTAATATTATTTTTATCATTTTCGTTTCAATCCTTAAAAAATAATTAATTATTCTTTTTGAGTTATTACAATTAAAAAATTTTTTTTTAATTGTGGCGATTTTGACAATTTTTAATGAAGTTAATTCACTGATAATTTTTGTGACTGATAAGATAATGTTTATTTATAATATTTATTCATATTAACTTGAAAATTCTTTGAGAGTTCTTTGAGTTGTATTTCACTTTTAAAATAAGGGAACGATGTCTTCAAAGTTCTTATAAGCTTATATATTTTTTCTTCAAACATTTCCAACAAATAAAGTGGAGGCAATTTTACGACAGATAGCTTTTGTCAATTTGATTTTATTATCGATAGGTGCGGACGGGGATGGTGACGGTCAGCGATGGAAAGAGCAAACCCGTGCCGATGCGTTTGCACTTGTCTATGGAGGTATTGAAGCTTCAACGAGAGGATCTCGAGGTAGAGTGCCTTTCGATAACCGTGTTATCATCTATTTCCCGAATGAATGATGTTCAATCGTCTCCCACCGGTGCTTTATCGATCACGGGCGATATAAAACGTGTCAAAGACGAGAATACATTTTAGCAGGCAGCGAATCACAATAAGCCACCTCTGGACGCTAAGGAGCGCATGGTGCAAATCACCAGGCAAAAGGTCGGTGGTTTGGGGCTGAGTATAAAGGGTGGAGCGGAACATAAACTTCCTGTACTCATATCGAGAATTTATAAGGGTCAGGCAGCCGATCAGTGTGGCCAGCTTTTTGTTGGAGACGCAATTATTAAAGGTATTAACGACAAATAATTTTCATGTCAATGTACAGGTTGTTATTAAATTGATCACGAGTGCGAGATCATTTTAAATATTCGTTTTAAATATTATTTTATATATTATTATTTGTCCATATACTGTTATCTTTTTTTTCAACTTTTAATTATTTTTCGTGTATGGATTGAAAAAGATTTAGTTCAGTTGAAATGTTTCCGATTAATTTATAAATAAAAAACTAGTTTAATTTTTAATGTATATTTTAATAAACTAGTTTATTTTTAAAGAATAAACGTTGCTCGTGTTTTTATCCTTTCTAATTACTTTTTGTTTAACAAGTTTTGCTTAGCAAAATTGAGCTAGATATTTGACGTATTTTAAATTATTATTTGTATTGCCTATTTTATTTCCTAAAGGATTATTTTTTTCATTCAAATAATGATAAAATATTTTGTAATATAAGCGTACTCTAAGATTTTGCATCGTCGTTGTAGTGTATTTTGTTTTGCTTTCCGTACTTAATATTTAAATTGTTTCTATTTATAAAATATTGTAATATTCGCTATTAATACTTGTTCCTTATTATTTGTATCGATTACAGTTACGCGACAGTTGACAGTTTCACGATAGTTGAACGGACCATGTACAGTTAATGAGTATCGATTTCAACTTCTGCCGATGCCCATACTTATTGAAACGAAAGTTGACTTCGATTTTCACATAATAATATTTGCAGCGATTGGGATCTACTAGATTCTTTGTTTATAATAATGTTATAAACAGTGTTATAAACAATAGAAGAATATTTATTAGATTACGTAATTCGTATTTTATGATTCTTTAGTGAATGGCGAGTATATCACGGCGTGCAATCATGACGACGCTGTCAATATTTTGAGGAATGCTGGTGATATAGTAGTTCTAACGGTCAAGCATTATCGAGCGGCCAAACCATTTCTACAAAAGAACGGTACTGCATTATATATTATATATTGTCATAAAAAAATAACATATGACAATAGAAGACAATAGAAGACAATAGATTCATGCATCCTTTTGATATTTTAATCTTATCAATAGAGAAGGAAGAAAAGCTGGATAATGTTGCCAATGGTACAGCGGAAGACGGATGGATATCGCCTAACAGACAAGGGGGTAGTCCTAGATGCAGCCATAGCCGTCAAAGTTCCAATGCATCCTCCAGTTCGATGCAGTATAAAAGATGGGTGGATATAATTACAGGTAGCTATATGTGTATCAGATATTTAAAATCTTTAAAATCAAATCCTCCTTTTCATATCTTTATGTCCTACATTTAATGTCATACATGTGAAATTTTGAATTTTATTTTATACGTATAGAGTATTTTAAATATTAAAAAAGATTGTTGCAATCAATGTCCATGATACTAGAAATCATTCCAAGATTTCGAATGAAGAAAAATTTGACTAATCGCATTGGTTGAATTATTCAAATGGTCAAATTATTCAAATGATTTATTAATTCTTTATTAATTTATTAAGTTCTCCAAAGCTCTTAGAGTGATTTCTATTATCCTGAATTATTATAAGTCTTGAGATTAACTGTAAGAATTTGAAATAGTCACAATTCAGATGTGGAATATGAAAGTAGAGTATTTGTAGTCTCTTGTAGAGTGTTTGTAGTACTTAATAATTAATGTGATACTTTTCTAGTTCCATTAATGATGGCATATGTGACGAGATATATATTTGGCACTGACAAACTAAGGAGAAACGCGTTCGAAGTGAGAGGACTTAACGGAGCACGTACAGGAGTGATACATTGCGACGACAGTGCTATTCTTAGCCAATGGTTAAAATATATAACTGATAATATTACAGGATTGACACATTTGCAGGTGATGCAAACAATATGACTGTACTATTACCATGTTTTTCTGCATATAATACTCCAAGTTGTTTTGATAATTAACTATTTGATGCTGAGCTTGAATTCAATTCCAGATGAAATTGTACAATCGTAATTTCGGAATTGGCGAACGCATAGAGTATATGGGCTGGGTGAACGAAGCAGTGAGTAATAGTAATCAACCATGGCAGAGTTATAGACCGAGATTCTTGGCTCTAAAAGGACCAGATCTATTGCTATTCGAGACACCTCCTGTATGTGTCAGTTCTTTTTATTTTAGTAATTTTGAATTTTTAAAAAGCTGTCGATTTATCGATATTATGAAGAATTGAATTAAATCGTTCTTATTATTGTTTCCAGTGTAATATAGGCGATTGGTCTCGCTGCGCGTTGACTTTCAAAGTGTACCAGACGATGTTCCGCGTGATGCGTGAATCGGAGAATGTAGATGAGCGGCAGCATTGCTTCTTGGCGCAGAGTCCAGGAAAACCACCGCGTTACTTAAGTGTTGAGACTAGACAAGAACTTCTGCGGGTCGAGGCGGCGTGGCACACCGCCATATGTTCAGCTGTTACACATTTGAAGGTCCGTCATGACACTCGTGATAATTTCTCCAAATTATTTTTATCATTTATCATTCTCCTCTCACGTCTTTCTTTTCTTGTTATAGAGTAAAACATTCCCGGTAACTTTTAACAGCAGAAGTGCTGGTCTAACGTTAGAATGGACTCAAGGATTTACGTTGTCGTATGAAGGAATCGGCGAGATCGCGTGGCGTTACAAGTTTTCTCAATTGAGAGGATCCAGTGACGATGGTAAAAGTAGACTTAAATTGCACTTCCAAGAGCCGGATAGCATCACTATCGAAACGAAGGTAAATACAAATTTTTGGTGAAACTGAAAGATTTATTGCAACACTGTAGTCCAATTCCTTTAAAAGAAGATTAAATATAATATTCTCGATTGAGAGATTGCTTTTTTAAATTTAAAGGAGGGGGAGGGGGGCAAAAATAGATTAATAGAAAAATCACTATGCGCTGAAACAATGTCATATTTTTAGGCAAGAAGTATAATGAAATAATGAATAATAAATCTTACTTAAAGAAGAGGTGTAAGATTTTAAAAATAGAAGGACTTCGTCTCTTAAAGATTAAAGCAGTGTTGCATTCAATTTTTCAATTTGTTTTCCTTATACGCATAGAGAAATGTGCATTTACGTTTTGCGTACATTTCAACAGGAATTGGAGTGTTCCCAGTTGCAAAACTTGTTGTTCTGTATGCATGCGTTTCTTACCGCGAAGGTAGCCGCGGTAGACCCTACGTTTTTAACGTCGACCACTCCGTAATGAGATGTAATATAAATTTAATAACATTATTGCCGATGAATCACCAAGTGGATCACTTTTGTGTTCTGTTATCGTTGTACGGATTAGATCGTGCGCTGAAAAGTTGCTGGAAAATGCAAGAAAAGAACGAGGAAGAGGGAGACAGAAACTAGTCAATATATCCAAAAGGTATTTTTATCGTTTACATATAAAAATCACCAAGCGGTACTATATACTCTATTCATCCTACCAAAAGCCAATTTCACTAGTATATATGAATCTAACGGCTATTATCGTATTGTACGCATGTAGGTATAAGAATTCTCGCGAGTTTCTAGAAGCAGCAGTAATGTATTTATGAATGATTGCCCAACTGCGATGTAATTATGTTAACTGCTTTTGCTACACGTATTTATTCCTTTTTGAATTTTTTGAGAAACAAATAATCTCAACATATGATTATATATAATTTACTTCTACAAATGCATTTTAATTATATTTTAGTAATGCTGTTTCAGCTAGAAATAATATCTCAGTTATGCTTCTGTTACAATATTGTGTGTCTAAAACCTTAAGCTGATAATTAAGCTGATTCGAATTTATATATATAGGAATCAACACAAGTGGGTTCATGATTTTTAAGTTACAATAATAGCGAATAATTTTCTTAGTTGTAATAAATTATTTCTATACTTACATTGTATTGCGTACCATACATATATACAGGTGCCTTAAAAACCATGAACAAGTAGCTAAATTAAAGGAGGCATCAACTTTACGTTTCTCGTCAATGAGAAAAGAATCGTATTATACATTCATATATTTAGAGTATTTATAAAAAAGCAAGAGTTATTGCATTTCAATACAGACGTTCTAATTTGCCATCTTAAGAAATGCTTTAAAAAGTATATTGAATTGAAAAAAAAAATATTGATTCGTCCATCCGACAAAATGTCAAAATAATATTATATATAATTGCTCTACAGCAAATAAATTATAATCTATAATTAGACAGCTCACTCCAAAATAACGTCGGATATTGAAATAATTTGTTTATCGATACAGTATTATCGATGGGGGCAATAAGTTCTGCAAATTAAGCGTGGATACCATAATCCTGCATTTGCAAACTGGGTCTTTTTTATATAATCTAAACTTTTTTTAATGTTCTCGACTTTCAAAAAAAATTCAAGGCATTCAAATTACCAAATAGTTTTTAACTTAAAT
>Ga0157364_1001689_pt1:2500-17500 | contig 19244 bp, 9 predicted proteins | sample AttsexASBM2_FD_111476 | JGI IMG/M metagenome (GOLD analysis project Ga0157364, IMG submission 111476) | Fungus gardens microbial communities from leaf cutter ant in Ribeirão Preto, State of São Paulo, Brazil - Atta sexdens ASBM2 | ecosystem: Host-associated > Fungi > Mycelium >...
GATCATTTACTATGGATAAGTTATATTATATATCCATATAATTGCGTCACTTGTGATTTATAAAGGATGATTTATAAAGGATGTATAATAATAAGAATTAAATTCTTAATAAGAATTTCTTGTATACATTAGGTTATAAATTAAATTGCAATTTCAAAAAACTAAAGCGACTCACGCTTACAATTAAAAATATGTATACAAATGCCGTATATGAAATGCCGTCATTGTTGATAACATAACCTAACCTTGTACTATAGTTCAAGCAACTACAGAAATACTTGCTTCATATTGGTATTTGCTCCATATGATTGGTATCAGATTTCTGTGTAGACCAATCATACTGTTTTTTCCGTGTATACCATTAGATATATTGGAGCTGATTTTATTTTCTATTATCTAATTCTTGTTTAATTTGTATTTTGTATGCATCAATCTTACTAAACTTTAACCAATTCTTAGCATATCTTAATTAAGCGGAGTGGAGACACTGGAACAGTTTTGAAAATGCTCATTTAAAGTCAAAATTTATCTCGCATGGCGCCTACTTAAAGACAGTGTATTCTTGGAAAAGTGCCAGGAGATTAAATATGCGGCCAAAGTTCCCAGAAAAGTTCGTGTTGCAGCCCTTTTCATTGCACCGCGGCACAGAGGATTTCAGAATATGTACAAGGGTTAACGTTGGATTTGGTAGGCTCAGGTATAGAGGCGTCATTTCAACCTCGCCGTAATCCCAAAACTCCGAATACACAATTAGCCAGTCCGTGTACACCCACAAGCGCCACGTTCAATTCTTAAAGACCTTCCGTCGGGCATTAAATGCAAACCTCCCTTTTCGGGATAGTCTGAAAGAAACTAGAGAGAATGCTGGTAAGACGAAAGGAATGAAAGGAGCGCGGGGAGTTGGTTTCAACTACCTCAAATGGGACTTGGCGTGAACTTTCTGGCAGGGACTCTCTTGCCTTCCCTATTCTGCACATGCGAATGCACCTGCAGCTGCGACCGAGTCTGACGATGAGTGGAGGATTTTGCGGAGGGTTGGGAAAAGAGCGCTAGGAAAAGTAACGAGGGGTGGGTCACCGTATAATTACCGTTAATTGAATTCTTAGTAGCACTCGTCCGATCTAAATGTGCAACTGAGACCTACAAGAGTTTTCACGTTATTAAAGGACGTACATATGCGTGTGTGCGGTAAGTATCAAAGTTCGTCTCATCCATAGTTTAGCTATAGAATTTTATTTTGCAATTTTACAAGATTATATGAAGTACGACAATCGCAATAGATAAGTATTTTTTTTTATCAGATTTTATATTTGCGCATAAAGAAACATTATTAAATTAGATTGGGATTTTGGAACACTACTATATCTAAAGATGAATCTTAATGCATCGAAAAATGATTGCGTGCGCGCCATCAGGGTACGAGGTCGTTTCGACGGGTGTGCCTCTTCGAGTGAATTCGTTTTCCCTCCCTGTGCTATATCCGTGTTTGCATGCGCGTGTGTAAACTGCGCGCTCAGTTGCGTGCGCGTTGGGTTGGGTCGCTGGCATTGTTTGCACTTAAGTAATAGTTATTCATTGCGAGTAATTCGCAGAGAGAGAGAAAGAGAGAGAGAGAGAGAGAAAGGGAAAAACGAAAAGAGGGTATATATATGTGTTTGTAATTTAGCGCAGTAACTGAGGGTGGTAGAAAGCGCACTTATCGAGTCCATCGCTCGTTTCTAATGATCGAAAACTGAAGCTATTGGGTCACCGAATTGCCCATCGATAATTCTGAGTAAATGGCGCGAATGGAATTTGTGACAGATATAATTTAATTCAGCTCGAGTAGTACAATTGTGCGATTCACTGAAAAATTTCATTTATTTTATCTTACAATTTTCACAAAATTTTGAAATGTATTAATTAAATGGAAAGCTAAAGCCAAGAAATGTATTGAAGAATTACGCGGATGTTATTTATTTTCTATAGTGATTGCCAAGAATGATTGGCATTTTGATATTTATAGTCCACAAGCCAATGATCTTACTATGAATAATATATTATGTATATAGGTGCACATTCATAGTTATGAATTATACACAACTTAATATAATATCTTAAAATAATATCTACAATATAAAAACTTTTTGTTTACAAAATCAGCTTTGTATTAATTGACGATAATCCTAAAAATCCGATATAAATAAATTTTTATAACTTATACAATTTTTTCAAACTTTTTTGTAAAAGAAATCACTTTATGCAGGTGACGTGTATAGTATAGTGGGACTTGGCCATACCGAGGTTAAATTATTGAAATCCAGCGCGAGCTTATTAATAGAGAATGTAAAATATCACCCTTTGTACAGGGAGAATTAATATTGTTCGTTGCAAACCGTGGTAACAAAAGCCCGTGTACCCACGCAGCTGTATGAAAACGCCGTTTTGCGTAAATGATTTTCGAAAATGATTTTCGAGATGCATGATTTCGGTACACGTTACGTCGCATTGGTTAGCTCGTACTCTTTCTCTCTTTTCCTCGCGTGCATGAACTTTTCACTCCATGAATTTTCGCAGTAGCGCAGCACCACCAGCGGTGCAATCTCATCGAGAGTCAGTTTACGATGCGGCTCCAGCGCTCGATGCGGTGCGGTGGTAGCTCGATCTCTTTCTCGGTGACGCATCGTACATTTCGTTTCGCGAATGTCAGAGGTAACATTCCTAGAAGTCGGTCTCTTCTCTCGCAGGAAACTCGCGAGACGATGCGACGCGACGGCGACCATGGAAATAAGGTCGGAATGGAAGCCGGCGGATGGTTGGTCCTTTGAGGAAACGAGAGACGTGAAGCGGGATGACGGGCGAGAAAAAAACAAGAGTGCCATGTAGTACGCTCTTGCTCAGTTTGATATCCGCACCGCGGTATATATGACGCTAATTAAAAGGTGGAAAAATAAAGGGCGATGTAAATGGTAAAAACGGTGCGCGCGTGCATCGAAATCGGAAGTCACAATCGGGTGTTAATATCGAGTTTTAGATTTTAAACGATGATACTTTGAAAATTGGTGAAAATAAAAGAGAATACAAAATACACGTATATATTCCGCGTGGATTGTGTTTTTAAATTAAAGGGAAGAATTTAAAATATTTCATATTGATTCTATTGTTATTTTTTTTTTTGTAACAATTTGTCGTTGTGAATTTCAAAAAAATGTTTTGCGTATTTGAAATTCTGCATAAATTCGGATAAAAAAAAAGGGTACGGGGGAAGCTATATCTACAATATATAATTTCATCCCTAGAGAAACTCTCGCCCAAGAAGAGAATTTTTTATACCCTCTCCATCGTTATACTTTCGTGAAGGAATCTTGCTCCGTCGATCTTGCACCGTTACTAGAGATACTTAGATGCAACTGTGCAAGCTCGATCTCACGATAAAACCACCGTGTCCAATCGCCGTAGTCATTCTACTCTTTCACTTCATCTAATCGATCTAATCGTTCATAAAAAGAAACATCGATTTCCGCATAAAACTTCTTGATGCGCCTTGGTTGAAAGAGCCGCGTAAAATTGTATATTAAAAAAAATTGTATATTGCCATTAATTTCGCAATTTATTCTACATTTTTATTCTTTTCTTTTTCAGGTAAGTCCAAATTCTGAAAAAGATACGCATCTTCCACATTAAGTCCTAAACAAAGGTAATAAATAATTTAAGATTTATCTATTGAGGAAAATGATTTAATCGAACGTATCTCGATGTACGACGCATGAACGTTTAATCGTATCTCTTCCGACATGGATTTCCGACGATCTTATCTTTCTCGTCGAATCTTCTCATGTTTGCATCCGACGAATTTTTCTTTCGTCGTACAGTATGGTAGCAGTGAAGTCATTTAGGAGGGTCGATCGAGAGCGCGGCAAAATTGAAAATTGCCATAATGCTGCGGTAGTTATGGTAATGCCCCATAATATCGGCGCGCACGGTCATAGAGCGTGATTTGAAAGGGGATTTTTATGCTGAATTTTACTACCTATCCACGTAAGTCTCGCACGGAGTACCGAACAGGTACTCAATTATCCAGGAGGGAGCAGCATAATAATTCAACCTTCCCCTCCACAACTTGCACTCTCTTTACAATCAATCGCTGTAATCATTCGCTCGTAATCGCTCGATAAAATTTGGAATCGATTTATCCCTCGCAATTATTCGGAATAAAAACCATTGCCCTTTATCAACGACTTCAATACTACTTCGATACAAATCTAAAGTCATTTATAACGAAAAGCGATCGTAGACTGTGATCGCGATTATAAAGTCACAATCAAATGATGCCCGGAGGTCCTAACTGTTCCACGGCTACGCCTTCTCTTTCCGCACTCCCTCTCATCCCGTTTCAGCAAAATCATCGACATCTCCGTAGCCGCGGGTTTTAATCCGTCCGGCAGTGGCGATTAATTACGCCGTGCGAATTGCGATCTCGGTGTCTTACTAGCACAAGTGCATCAATCACGTTTCCGCGGTGCCGTTATTACGGAGTGAACCGGAGATAACTTATCACGCCTAATATCATCGATCTAGAGACGCACCCTTACCGCTTTGCATTTCGATTACGCACTACGTGTACATCACCGGGCGAACCGGCATGGCGACTGCAGCAACCCTACGGGTACACATCGGACGTTTTGATGCATGCTACTACATTTGAGATGTGCCGTTGCGAGGCAAGAGCAGATGACACTAATCGCAGACTGTACGCGTCTAATTGAAATCTATGATCTATGACAAAATCTGAATTTTGTTGTCCTCGGAAATAAATGGTAAAGTGACGCGTACACGAAGAGGCAAACATCCAGGATGCGTTCCGTTTTTGCGCTTACAGCGCTAAGCATTATTTGTTCTTATTTGATATTTGGTAGACAACAAGAATGAACTAATGTTTATAGTGCGTGAAAACAGAATCCTAATATTTCGATGCGTTAAAAATATAATCCGATTCAATTGAATTTAGATTCGACATAACTTAACTCTAATCGATATTTGGTTTTCTAAATTTCCTTAACTGTATTCGCGATCAAGTGTGCTTTAAATGAATATATTTCTTTGCTTAGAGTTAACGTAATTAAGCTTTCTTTTAAATCAAAATTCTCGAGGAACAGGAATATTATATAATAACTTAAACTTATGTAAGGTTATGAAAAACATTTGATACAAACAATATTTCACAACATAATGGAAGAAAATGTCCACTGGACTTGCAAATACCCATCAGGATTAATATAATTCTTTTTAATTAAGTTAGAGCGGTTAAAAAAAATTTTACACATCCTTTAATATGATTGGATATACTTCTTTTTTTTTCATATTAGGAGCTTGTGATTAAACAATTTTTAATACGCAATATTATAAATACTTTTTAAAGATGTTAAAATATATGTAGGAAGCACTTAATTTTTCTATATTTGTAAAAGCGATAAAAATTAACTAGAGACACGAACGATTCATCATGTATATTAAAAGATCAAAATATTATCGAACTAAGGGTTAATGCAGCGCAGTTTGACGTATGTAAAGGAATAAATAATTCCATTGATTATTGAATTGTTTAATTACAATTGCGACCTCTTTGAATGATGCACGATATGTAAAGGAGATCGATCTAATATCCGAAGGGCTCAATGGTTCGCGTGATCGTTAATTTCTGATTGTGCGTGTTTTGCTCGACCATACCTGCTAGTGATTTATGGAGGAAATAGCACTACTTCATCCACAATTTGGAACATCCGCTAGTCATCTCGATTTCCGCTGGACTTCCGCCTTGCGTTCTGCTGGTCGTTATGTCTGTCATGGGACTTTAAGATTTGCGATAACCGTGCTATTAATTATTAATCGATTCCATTAATGTTGATTAGCTTCATTCCAGAAGAATTTTTTCAGAATCTTTTAATACCATATTTTCTCATGTTCAAAATGGTCAAAATAGTTGCCAATATGTAGGTATAAGAATAGTACTAAACAAAAGTTAAAAAAATTAAGAGGCACGAACAAAAATTCAGAAAAAATTCTTAGAGCTCTATGAAAAGAAAATAAGCAATTTTTGTCTCTTGCTCTCTTTTTCTATAAAGTTGATAGTATTTGAGTAAAAAATTATTGAAGATTAATATTTGATAATTTTTAGTAATTAATATCTCGTTAACTATTGCGAAAATTGCAAAATGTAGAAGACTTTTCGACTCTATTTAGTTTAGTCCACTCTATTTACAAAAAGTGTTTGGCAGAAGTCTCAGGACACCCTGTATATATAATAGTGATTTTAACAACATATTATTGATCGTCTTCTCTTTTTATTTATTTGAGAACATTATAGATACGAATTTAATTACAATTTTCTGAGAAAAGTAAATAGAAATCAAACAAAAATTAAACGGAATAAATAGTTTATTATATAATAGCAGTATAATATTTTTTTAAATTAATATAGTTAATTAATATATTTTTAAAAAAGATTTAACCTTTATAACTGATATAACCTTTTTTTAATGTTCGTTTTTGACGGAATTGCATACTTAAATGTTCGTAAAGAATAATTCACAGAAGAAAAAAGATTTGTTTATTAAAAATATGGATATAAAAAACGACATGTGTATAAAATAATATTTTACAATAATTCACATTTTATCGCTGCTGGGGGTGTAAAAACATTCTGTGGTGATTACTTTCTGATTAAATAACATAAGTAAGTATAAATTGAAGTTTTAATTAATTTAGAAGATATAGCATTTTTAAATATAGCGCTTTCTTTAATGAATTGATTAATTAAATGATCGATCAACATTTAAATCCGAGAATTGATTAAGGTTATTTCATAGCTTGTCTACAACAAATTTTATAAAATGTCACAAAGCAATTTCTCGAATATTTTGATTAACCACATTGTATACTCTTGTATATATATTTTAAGAGTGTAAGTGCGATTAACATGCCATCATTTAGTGTTTATGTCCCAGCTGTGTTAAACGATTGCTTTTCAAATATATATGTACCAACTTAGTGTCACGCGTATGATTTGTCAACTTCGTAATTTTCGAACACCAGGTTTGTGAAGTTGGGAAATGAAATACAAATGGAGCGTGATTTACGAGCGCAGGGACCTCTAAGGAAAGTGAAAGTATTTTTTTTGAACGCCGATATTTTTATCTGCGGATAATTTAATATTAGAGAGAATGGCGACAGATGCGAGAAATTTAAAAATGTCCATTTTTTTTTCACGACACATCGGAGAGAGAGGACTAAATCATCGGGGATGCTTTGGATAATCTTGTACTGCCAGATGATTAAATGGAATAATCTCGATTAATTAGAATACAACACGTAAAAAAAAATAAACACATTAAAAGCTATAGGCAAGGGTATGGTTAAAACGCGTTCGCGAGGTAATCGCTACGTAATCCCCTCACCGCAGCTTTTCATACGCGAATCCAGGGAACATCATCGTGTACGTAAAATTACCTGACCACAAAAATCAACTTGCTGACCGCATCCAGTCCTTTCACGCGAGCTGTATTATGTAAGGCCGCCTGTGTTCGATTAGCGGATTATATACAATATTATTCATTCTCAAATTTCTTGTTGTTCGACGAAATTTCGTGCTTACGAAATATTTCGCGGCGTCAATCGTAGAGATGTGTTTCAGCGCTCGTCCCACTCGATCGTAATTTCGTGATTGCCTCGCAGCCGATTTTCAAAATGGTCCATAGAAATTTTTTTGGAATAGCTTTAGCGACTCAGTCTCTCTCGACAGTATTCTACGCGAGGAGATCGATACAGAGTACGAGGCCCGAAGCCAAACCGTACGTCATGTGGCATAAAACACAAGGTTAGCCTTGTACGCGTGCATGTGTAACGTTCGTGTGCATCCCACACGTTGACACGCGCGTGTTTAAGGACGTACAAACGCACACTCATGTCGGTCTCTGACAGACAATCAAACGCGTATTGCACATTGCTCCACACAGGGAATTCACGCTATCGCAGGCATGTATAATCGAGATGAGGGAAGGGAGAGGAAGTTTCAAGTGCGAGATGCGCGTTAAGGTAGCTCCGTGACGGGTTCGCATGTTGCAGCACAACGGGCAACGTACGAACACGCATTCACTTAAAAAAAATATCGAATTTGACGCTAAGCGATGTCTATATGACTCTCGTCGTGTTGGTGTTAATATTAACATACGATTTGAATTTATATAATCCCTGATGTTTATATCAATATAATCATGATGTATAGATTTGAAACCCATGGTATTAAATCTACATTATGTTGATGTTAATATTAATATCAACACAGTGAAAATTGTATAGACGTCATATGGTGTTGAATCCACTCCGATATTTTGTAAAATGTTTGCACACATAATGCATGAGCACAGAGTTTCACGCGTGTCTGCACGTGTGTGCGCATATGTACACGGACGATGACCGTACGAAATCTACAAACTACTGACTACAGACGCTCCGTACCATCGCTAGCAACGCCCACACTCCTAAAGTTGCCAAGACCTCGGACAATGAGTCCCGACAAGACAGCGGCTCTCATTCGACCGGTAACAAAGCGAATCTTGGCAAAACCGATGATCCGATGAACCGAGAACGGAAACGACCGAGAACGGTGGAAACACTGTGGAAATGAGGTCGGATGCCGGTCTCCTCGGAACGCGAACAAAAACCGAGACGTTTCCTACCTCTATGCTCGAGAGTGCTCTCGATGCATTTCATTCTGATTTAGACCTAATTCTGCTATGAAATCTTGAATCTTTACTACAAATACAGCAGCTAATTACATATTGTGAATTGTCTGTAAAAAGATGAATTTTCTTCGAATTCCGTAAAAAGTTTCCATCTTATAGTAAATAATATGATTTTATTGATGAAAGTATATACATTCTTATCATTAATTTTGAATTGCCGATGATGCTGTTTTGGCTAATCGTTTCAATTTTTTTCTTTTATATATATTAGATATACAGTACATAGTAAAAAACATTTTGTATTTGTGTTAGAAATGATCCACTCAAATCCTTGTTAAAATTTTGTGTTGAATTTTTAACATATCCGAGTTTTAATTTAATATGATTGTGTTATTTGAATATTTTGTGTTAAATAAAAATTTAATAGTTTTCAATATTAAAATAACACAATTTATAGGTAAGTAAACAAATAACATAAAAATAATGTTTTAAAACATAAATTCTAAGAATAAATGAATAAAATGTATGTGTTAATTTAATATATTATAAATGTTAATTTTATTGAAGAAATATGTTCTGTACAATTAGTAGTACGTATTTTATATGTAACAAGATACATCTTGTATTATTTTCTCTTTGTAACAGTAAATATTTGTTACATCTATGTATTGTATATGTTAAATATCATAGAGACATCGTTTAAATTAAAAATGTAAAAATAACATTTAATTTCAGTTAAATTTACCATTATAAATGTGTCAATTTAACATAAAATTTGTTTTTAAATTGCAAAGCATTACGCTTCTTATTGTGTTAATTTTTTACATAATATTTATGTTACTTTCTAACATATTCATCTTATGTTAAATTAACACAAAAATTTGAGTGGACTGTTTGGGATATGTGAAATGTGTTAAATTTAACACAAATTTTTTTACTGTGTAGAGAATATTGAAAATAAATGAATATAATATATGTGCAAATAATTCTGACAATACAAATAATACCAAAATAATTTTTCACTAATCGAAACAAAAAGAGGAAATTACAAAATTGGCATCTTCGATAGTTGTATCGGCGATTAAATTAGATATCCGAAATTAGATATAATTTAAAGAAAACTCAAATCGAATTTAGCATTTAAAATTCTGTATGTACAAAAGACTCTCGGAAGATCTATCAGCGAGCGCCATTATTGCTTGAAGAAAGACTATTCGTTGGGTGCAATTTTACACAGCTCCCGGCCACTATGCTTCTTGCGATATTGCGATATTCTTGCTGTATGCCCGCAAAAGGTTGGCATACGCGTCGCTTCTCGGCGCTAAGGGCTATTTTCATGACAGGGGTTGGGGACGCGATACCAGAAGCTTCGTACCCTTTCGGTACCATATTACGGCGCATAGCCTGTGTACCCTATATTACGCTTAATCGCCTCCATTATTTACGGGGGTTGCAGAATACAGCCGAGGCGCCGCGCGTCTGCGATGGTCTTCGCTCGGAATCTTTTTCCGCGTTCGCCAGTTATACCACGCTTTTTGCCTTCAGCCATTTCAAGGAAGACCATATCGATGCTAGCACAGCTGTTCGAACGTTCACGTAACAAGATATTGGCATATTTATTTTCGCGCGTAAAAAAAACACGTCTGATTTGTTTCTATCAATTATTGGCGAAACTGCCGCTGATATAAAATTGAAACCTAATACGTCATTAAACATATTCTGAACGCATAAAATTGATATCTGTACATTTTAGGGAATACCGATTTAATAAATCGGAGGTAGATTAAGGTAATTTTTTCAAGTCTAAATTATTATCAATTCTCTCTGTGTTTTTGCCTCAAGCGTAAAACGATAAATGTGATTCATGCATTTAAATCAAATGTGATGATTTAAATATTCTTAATGAAGTTACTGAATTCTACGACAAAGAGCTATAGTAATAAATGTCAGTCAGTAGCCAGACAAGCATTGCCATAATAATATGCTTCTCAACGTGTAACGTTGAAAGAACATTACACAAATCTGATATGCTGTTCTCTTTGAGGAACAAAAATCGGCGACGAGAAAATCACTCGGGGAGGACAACGTGGTTTCTCGCTTTGTCGGGAGACCGCGATGTTCTATTTTGGGGGCGTTTTTCGGGAGGGACGCAACACAACGCAACACGACGCGACGCGATGCGACGCGACGCGAAGCGACGGCGACGCAGAACGCCTCCCCTAAAAAGTCAATTATTTTGCCGGTCTTTCTCTCTCGGGCGCACACGCGTCGCACACGAATCGGCGCGGGAGATCTTTTTAGCGATGACCGAGGTGTACCAAGCGCGACTTTCACACGTGGGCTCTCCCGCGGGGGAGCGAACGCAGTGTGCGCGATCTAATTATATCTTACTTTGTTTGAGTACAACGCACCTTTCGACACACCCGCTGTTCCTTCTCCTCCACATCCTCCTCGTTCCTTCTTTTACTACCTTCTCCATGAGTAGCTCCATGAGTTGCTGGCTCGCGGCTCCTCCGCGTCGCGGACCGTTCGCGTTCTCCGCCGCCGGCGACGATTGGACGCATGCCAAATCGAACACGATTGCTCGTTAAATCGAGTCGCGATTTACGTAAATTTCCTGTTCCGCCGAACGGTCTCCGTCGTTCATGAACGTACGCTCGCAATAATCTCAAATTTCTCCCCGCTGAGGACCTGAGGAGTATTATTGTAAACGCAAGACTCGGATCAAGGTCTTGCTTGTTTTTACTACATTATATATATGTCGCATGAAAGTGGAAGCCCTTTGCGCAGTTATTGTCCACCTGCTCCAACTTCGGAATGCACGCAAATAAATATTTTCCTTTCTGCACTTTCCGAAGTGCTTTCACTTGAAGAAACATTACTGTTGTCTCTGCATTCTGTTGTCGTAATTTTGTCCAAATTGTACTTCGCACGTAAAATTTCAAGAACCTCCGAAAACCTTCAGTTTTTTTTAGTTAAACATATCTACAATAATAAATTAAATGTTTAACAAGGAAATCTATGAAGGCGTCCCTTCCTGATTTTGAGCTTTGAATATGTTATTTTCTACATAAAAATAAGAGACAGTATTTTTTTTACAAGGATCGTATTTTTAGAGAATGTAACATCTATGTGTGAGGAAAATGGGGTTATTGTCTCTTGAAGCGAATCTTCTCATCGAAATGAAAGAAATAAAAAAAATATTTGAAATAACAATTAAATGGTTTTAAGAACATTCAATAATTATAATTTAAAAAATTGTTTTAAGTTTTATTTTTTTTAAATAAAATTTTTTTATTTAAATAATTTTTTTTTAATTGTTATTATAAAGTACTTTTTCAACTGTTCTATATTTTTGTTCAGAACATTTTTTTTCTATCTCTTATAATTTCAATGATGTTCGCTTCGAAAGAAAAAAATATATTTGCATGAAGATTGCACTTTTCAAACGTGCGATTGGGCCCTTATAAAAAAATATCTTATGTCTAAAAAACAACACGTTTAAAACTCAAGGAATGGTTTCTATGGATTTTCTTGTAAGATGCATTGTCAATTTTTTTCAAAAGTTATAATTATTACATATTGAAGAATATATTTTTTCTAAGCCAAAATATATACTAGCCTGACAAGTTAATATATTTCAAATATATATTATATATATATATATATTTTTTTTTTGTTGTGATTTTGTTTCATCATTTGATAAAATCCAGCAATTAGTAAAAGTCTCGTTGCTATCTTTCCGAATGTATCTTCAAAATCACAACAAAATCGGATATCGGTAAGAAGAAGCGACGAGCGGAATTCTATAAAATATTTTACCCGATTGTCATCTCCTTCATCTTCTTCTTCCACTCCGTGAAACACTCTAATGAAACACGTATCCTTGTGACGTCTTTCGTTTTGAAAATCCCGAGTGACCTACTACCCCGTTGATTCGCTTTACTACCCCCGCGGGACGGTGGCGTGCAAAAAAAAGAGCAATGCGGGATAAAGTATAGATGTCGTCGATGTGTTGGTGTATGAGGAAGAAGAGGAGGAAAACGAGGAGGCTGGCGAGAAGGGTTGGGGAGGAAAGGCCGAATCGTTTAACGAGTCCATCGCACGAACGCGATGCGAAATGAGCAGCTAATCGATAGCGGTTCATTGAGTTTCGGCCTCCACGTACGTCGATTCCCCTCGTTCAATCTTCATCCCCTTCTCCGTGCGCCATTCCCTCGTTCCCTCCATGCCTCTCGCACACTTCGTAAATTTATCGCGGCTAGTGATGGCATCGATATCGTGCACCATTTGATTGTTTGATATCTTGATTCGTTAAAGGCGTCAGTTCTTGCGGAATTTGCGATAATTAAATGATGATATGATTAAAACTTACAAATTCACCGACTTTGTCCTAACTTATAAACACGTTGGTGTTAACTCCAACATCTTCTATTTGATTTAATTTACTTTGTCAATTTTCTCTCGTGATCTTTAGAAAGATAATTATTCTTATGCACGTCGCGTTTACTATTGTTTTATTGTTTATTAAGATTCTAAAGCCGATTCGTCGTTATGTAACAATAAAATATGACATTGAGAAGATTTTGAAGAAATTTCCTGAAAGCTATTCTAATTTTTTACTAATTCCTGCAGTTTCCAGGAAGTAATTGCTGTTATGTTCAGTCATTACAGCTTCTTTGAGAAGCGAGCTCACAGCTCGAATCCGTTTTATCATTCATTATAGTTTATATACTACTGCAATAACAAGACAATAATAAGGGAGATACATACGCTTAGACAATGCGATAACAAAACTGGAATAATGCAGTACTTTTATCAAAGACTATCTTCTATAGTTATTTCCGCAGCCACTGCCTAAATATCAAAATGATTTCTAAACATGCGCGATATGAATTATTCGGGATCGAAGATTCTTTAAATTAAATTTCTTCTTTTTTGTTGTTCAACTTGTTTTTCATTCCTCGGATCTTAACACTTTGTTTCCCTCGAAGGCGCAATATCGACGCCTTTTGAACGAATTATCTGACCCGTGTTCGAGCTTTATCCGTACGCGTGCACTCGAAAGCCATCGCTGCGCCGCGCCATCCCTGTCCGCTATGTCTCTTTTTCTCTGTCTGACCCGGCGCGGATCACCGCACCACCCTCTGCGTCCTCCTTGTCGGCCTGTACGCTGTGTCAATCGTCTCTTTCACCCCTACCTTTTGTCCGTGTGATACTCTCGCCGACTACATGGTACGGCGCGACGAGGCGCGACGCGAGCGGGGATGCCGCGTGCTGCACGCCGACGCATCAGCGTAATAGCGGCGACGAGAGACGCAAGGGAGGAAAAGGTCACGTGGGTTATCTGGCTGTTCCGTACGAGAGCGTGTGCGCGTCTTACGTGGTGCGTCAGTCGACACGGCGACTCCGACGAGTCCGCGGCGGTTTAAATATAAACGGCGACGCGTCCGCCGCCGCCGCCGCCACCACCACTGTGATTCCTTTCCGGCACACCTCGGGTACCGGATGCGGGTCACACACCGGTGCGTTTCTCCGCTGAGGAGATCCGGACCAAGCCACACGCGGGTTCCATTTTTACACGCGGGGAATTAATAGGTCCAATGAAAGAGGGATAGAGCGTTATTGGAATAATTACAGAGTTCTCGTTTAATTGCGATTTTTTTTTATGAATTGTCAATGAAATCGTTCATTTTACATGATTTTTGCGACAAATAAAATACACATTTATCATATAAATAAATTCAATATATGTATATTTATCGTGAATAAAATCACATATTCTCGATTTTTTTCTTTAAGATGTCTACGTTATTCATAACAATTGATTTAACGGGAGAGTTAAAACAGGCTTATCAATTTCAGCTCCGGAGTCAAAACGCAAAGATCAATATGGGTAAGATTTCAGGGACTATAAAGTGTTGATACGCGTCTGAGCGATCACGCTTATCAACACTTTACAGTTCCCTGAAATCTTACATCGAATTTTTTTGTATCGATAGCTTTGCATTTTGGTTTTGGAGCTCAAATTGGACAGGCCTGAGTTAGAACTTTCAATTTCTTCTAAAATTTATGACTAAAAGTTATGATTGACAAAATTTAATATTTTTTCTATTTCAGAAAATCAAAAATAAGACATTCTAAGCTTTATAATATCCAAAAAGCAAAAATAACGCAAAAAAATCACTGTTTATGTGATAAGAATTAATAAAAACTTGTATCGAAAAAAATTTTGGATCCATGGTTAACAATTCTCTAAATTATTGTTTCTTACATATTT
>Ga0157364_1001690_pt1 | contig 19234 bp, 17 predicted proteins | sample AttsexASBM2_FD_111476 | JGI IMG/M metagenome (GOLD analysis project Ga0157364, IMG submission 111476) | Fungus gardens microbial communities from leaf cutter ant in Ribeirão Preto, State of São Paulo, Brazil - Atta sexdens ASBM2 | ecosystem: Host-associated > Fungi > Mycelium > Unclassified ...
GACCGAAGATGACCAGCGCTGGAGCCTGCGCGTGTTCTACGCCAAAGTTAACCCTGAAAACCAACAGATTAACCGCGCTTTCCCGCATGCTGACACCCTAAAAGGGGTACAGGTGGGCTGGGGTGGCGCAGTGTATAAATCGGTACGACTGAACTTGGGTACCTGGTACACCGACGCTAACCATAACGATAATAACGACCTCGGTGCCAGTGCAGCCCTAGAAATTCCTTTCCAACTTTAAAATTAAATCGAACCGCAGGCCAGTGATTATCCGGCCTGCAAAACTCTTGCTAAATGATGATATAAATTGATGAAAACAACCGTACTTAAACTGACAGCTGCCGCGGCCCTGGTAGGGTTGCTGAGTGGTTGTACCGTGGTCCCCGGGCAGGGACTGAATAGCCTGCGTAAAAATGTAGTGGAGTTACCAGACAGTGACTATGACTGGGACAAATTGGTCAACGTCTATCCGATGACACCAGACCTGATTGATAAACTGCGTCCAGCGCCGGTAGTCGCTCAGCCCAATCCACAATTGGATAGTTTGATAAGTAGTTATCAATATCGCGTCGGGCCAGGTGATGTCATGATGATCACTGTCTACGACCATCCAGAACTGACCAACCCAGCAGGGACCTACCGCAGTGCCAGCGATACCGGCAACTGGGTGGGTGCTGATGGCGATATCTTCTACCCGTATATCGGTAAAGTGCATGTCGCTGGTCGTACCTTGGATGAAATCAGGGTTGAGATCGCCCGTCGACTGTCGACTTATATCGAAAGCCCACAGGTGGATGTAGCGGTAGCGGCGTTCCGCTCACAGAAGGCTTATGTGACTGGTGAAGTGAATAAATCCGGCCAGCAGGCGATTACCAATGTACCGTTAACCATTATGGATGCCATTAATGCTGCTGGTGGCCTATCAGCTGACGCGGATTGGCGGCATGTGGTACTGACCCATAACGGTAAAGATCAGATTATCTCCCTGCAGGCGTTAATGCAGAAAGGGGATCTATTACAGAACCATCTGCTCTATCCAGGGGATATTCTGTATATCCCGCGGAATGATGACCAGAAAGTGTTTGTCATGGGCGAAGTGGGCCAACAGAGCACCCTGAAAATGGACCGCAGCGGTATGACCTTGGCAGAAGCCCTAGGCAGTGCCCAAGGGATTAATCAGCAGTATTCCGATGCCTCAGGGATTTTTGTTATCCGCCAGACCCCTAAAGATAAACACGGACGTATCGCCAATATCTACCAGTTGAATGCCAAAGATGCTTCCACCATGGTGCTGTCCACTGAGTTTCAGCTACAGCCTTACGATATTGTCTACGTCACCACAGCACCAGTGGTCCGCTGGAACCGCGTGATATCGCAATTGGTACCAACTATTACCGGTGTACATGATATGACCGAAACCGTACGTTATATAAGGACTTGGTAGTATGTTTAATTCAATATTGGTGGTCTGTACCGGCAATATATGTCGGTCGCCGATCGGAGAGCGGTTATTACGTCAGGCTTTGCCGGGGAAAAAGATTGACTCTGCCGGTGTGGGGGCCTTGGTGGGTCACAGTGCCGATAACTCGGCAATTGCAGTATCTGAAAAGTATGGACTTTCCTTGGAACACCATCAGGGACAGCAGTTTACCGGTACCCTCGGGCGACAATATGACCTAATTTTGGTGATGGAAAAACACCATATCGAACAGGTCACCAAAATTGCCCCAGAGGCCCGAGGCAAAACCCTGTTATTTGGTCACTGGCTAAATAATAAAGAGATCCCCGATCCGTACCGCCAGAGTATGGAAGCCTTTGAATTTGTCTATCAGTTATTGGACCAATCTGCTGCAGCCTGGTCCCAGAAACTGGGCGGTTAACTTTAGGAAGTGAATGCATGTCTTCTTCTGTCACAACACATAAACCAGCGACACCAGACAGTGATGAAATCGATCTCGGCCGCTTGCTGGGTGAGCTGATCGACCATAAAAAACTGATTATCAGTATAACCGCACTGTTTACCGTGCTGGCGATATTTTATGCACTGTTTGCTACACCAATTTATCAAGCGGATGCCTTGGTACAGGTTGAACAAAAACAGGGTAATGCTCTGTTAAATAGCCTTAGCCAAATCATGCCAGATAGTCAGCCACAGTCAGCCCCGGAAATTGCCTTACTGCAATCACGAATGATCCTCGGTAAAACCGTTGATGATCTCAACCTGCAGGCACAGATTAATCAAAAGTATTTTCCGATCTTTGGTCGCGGTTGGGCGAGACTTACTGGTCATCAACCAGGAAGAGTAGAAGTAGGGCGCATCTATGTGGCGGCACAGGACGGAAAAACTCCGGAACTGACGCTGACGGTTGGGGAAAACAACAGCTATCAGCTATCTGGTGGCGGTTATAAGTTGCAAGGCCATATTGGTCAGTTACTGGAAGCTAAAGGCTTATCTCTGTTAGTCAATAATATTCAAGCCCCGACCGGGACAGAGTTTTCAGTTAAGTATATCAGTTGGTTAGATGCGATTAATACACTGCAAAAGCTATTCGTCGCTGCAGACCAAGGTAAAGACACCGGGATGTTAAACTTAACATTAACCGGCAGCGACCCTGAGCTGATCCAGCAGACTTTACGCAGTATCAGCGATAACTATTTGGCGCAGAATATAGACCTACAGGCGGCCCAGGATACTAAAAGCCTGCAGTTCCTTAATCAACAGTTACCGCAAGTACGGGCCCAGTTAGACAGTGCCGAGGATAAACTCAGTACCTATCGGAAACGCAGTGATTCAGTTGATTTGTCGATGCAAGCACGTTCTACCTTAGATCAAGTGGTCAATGTCGATAACCAGTTGAACCAGTTAACTTTCCGCGAAGCTGAGGTCTCGCAGTTATTTACCAAGGACCATCCAACCTACAAAGCACTGTTGGAAAAACGCAAAACCCTGCAACAGGAAAAGGCTAAGTTGAACCAACAGGTATCGGCGATGCCGGCTACCCAACAGGAAGTGCTCCGCCTAAGTCGTGATGTGGATTCTGGGCGGGCAGTGTATATGCAGTTACTAAACCGTCAACAGGAATTGAATATTGCCAAAAATAGTGCAATTGGTAATGTACGCATTGTTGATAATGCTGTAACTGAGCCGAATCCCATAAAACCGCAGAAATCTTTGATCGTATTAGTTGGTATGATTCTCGGGGCGTTCATCTCAATAAGTTTAGTACTTATGAGAGTCATTCTTCGCCGTGGTCTTGAGTCACCAGAACAACTAGAAGAATTGGGGATAAATGTCTATGCCAGCGTCCCAGTGTCTGAATGGATGGCCCGTCAATCCCCTAAATCCAAATTAAAAATCAAAGGCAAAAAACAGGAGAATACCAGTTTCCTGGCAGTGGACAACCCAGCGGACTTGGCGATTGAGGCAATCCGTAGTCTACGTACCAGCTTGCATTTTGCCATGATGGAAGCGGGTAATAATGTGCTGATGATTTCCGGTGCCAGCCCAAATGCCGGTAAAACCTTTATAACTACCAACCTGGCGGCAGTAATTGGTCAGAGCGGCCAACGGGTACTGTTTATCGATGCGGATATGCGTAAAGGTTATGCTCATCAGATTTTCCATCAGGGCACCGAGCATGGCTTATCAGATATTCTGTCCGGGAAATCAACGGCTCAGCAAGGCGTTAAAACCGTTGCCAACGGGGGTTTTGACTTTATCTCCCGCGGTGCTAACCCACCGAACCCAGCTGAGTTATTGATGCATCAGCGTTTCCAACAACTGATCGAGTGGGCTAGCCAGAACTATGACTTAGTATTGGTGGATACCCCACCAATTCTCGCGGTCACCGATGCCGCCATTATTGGTCGTTATGCGGGAACTACATTACTGGTGGCCCGCTTTGAACAGAACACCGCTAAAGAGATGGAAGTCAGTATCCGCCGTTTTGAACAGAGCGGTATTACCATTAAAGGTTGTATCCTTAATGGGGTGGTTAAAAAAGCCAGTAGCTATTACGGCTACGGTTATAGTCACTATGGCTACTCCTACGAAAATAATAAGTAATACAGACGGCCCGTTCGGGCCGTTTTCCTACCTCAACTTAAACTACCTGCCGCTATTGATTACCAGCAAATTAATCCCCTACGGGAGACTGGTGAGGACATTATGACGCCATTAGCACGAAATTTTCGGGTCAGTTTATTGCTGATCCTCTCTGATTTTATCGGCTTTACGCTGGCCATTTATATTGCCAAAGGGATCCTCGGCTTAACCCTAAGCCACTTTCAGCAGCGTATTCCTGATGATCCGACCCAGGGCTGGATCAGCTTGCATTGGGGGCTGGCAGTATGCTGTGTTGCCTGGTTTGCATTTCGTCTACGCCATTATTTTTACCGTAAAACCTTTTGGTTTGAACTTAAAGAAATCTTGCGTACCCTGATCATTTTTGCCATTTTTGAAATTGCCATTGTGGCGTTTGCGAAATGGTATTTCTCCCGTTACCTATGGGTGCTGACCTGGATACTGATATTAATTATGGTACCGGCCCTACGTATGCTTACCAAAAAGTTACTGGATAAGGCGGGGATGTGGCAACGGGAAACCCTGATTATCGGCAGCGGCAAAAATGCCATTGATGCTTACCATGCGATCACCAGCGAGCAAAATCTCGGGTTTAAGGTTACGGGTTTTATAAATACCGAACCTGAAATGACTCAGCAGCAGCAACTGGAAGGTATCCCAGTACTTCAACAGAACAGTGACTGGTTGGCAAACAACGTGGATAAACGGATGCAGTTTATCGTAGCGGTGGAAAACCACCAAGCTGAACTACGTAATAGCTGGTTGCGTGAGTTAATGATAAAAGGCTTTCGTTATGTGTCGGTGATCCCCACTTTGCGCGGTATGCCGTTAGATAGTACCGATATGTCATTTATCTTCAGTCATGAAGTGATGATTTTCCGCGTACACCAGAACTTGGCCAAATGGTCATCTCGCTTTCTGAAACGGGCATTTGATATTGTTGCCTCTCTTACCATTATTGCTCTGTTATCTCCACTGCTGTTGTATATTCGCAGCAAAGTCACCAAGGACGGCGGCCCGGCTATCTATGGCCACGAGCGTATCGGTAAAAATGGTAAACCGTTTAAATGCTTAAAATTTCGTTCTATGGCAGTGAATTCAAAAGAGTTATTAGCTGAATTACTGGCTAATGACCCAGCCGCCAAAGCCGAATGGGATGCGACCTTTAAATTAAAAAATGATCCACGGGTAACAAAAATCGGTGATTTACTACGCCGTACCAGTATGGATGAATTGCCACAGCTGTTTAACGTACTGAAAGGTGAGATGAGCCTGGTAGGCCCACGTCCAATTATCCATGAAGAACTGGAACGTTACCATGAGCAAGTTGATTATTATTTAATGAGTAAACCGGGTATGACCGGATTATGGCAAGTCAGCGGGCGTAGCGATGTCGATTACGAAACCCGTGTCTATTTTGATGCCTGGTATGTAAAAAACTGGTCGATGTGGAATGATATTGCCATTTTGTTTAAAACTGTGGGCGTTGTAGCTAAACGTGACGGAGCTTATTAATAATCCTGTCAGGAAGATTACAAGTATGAATTATTTTATAGCAGTGCCAGTATATAACGGCGGGGATATTTGGCAGCGGTGTGTTGAAAACATATTAAAGTATTCCCCCGAAGGGACTAAGGTACAGGTTATTGACTCGTCAAGTAGCGATAACAGTGCTGAGATTGCACAGCTTGCGGGCTTCAACGTAGTAAAGATAACTTCAAAAGAGTTCAATCATGGTGGGACCAGGAATAAGGCCGTAACAATGCAGTCGGACTCTGATGATATTGTAGTTTTTTTGACACAGGATGCCATACCACAGTCTGGGTTTATCGACAATATACTCAGTGTATTTAATGACCCTGAGGTAGCCTGCGCTTATGGTCGGCAACTGCCGCATGATAATGCGAATCCTATTGCAAAACATGCTAGGTTATTTAATTATCCAGAAAATTCACATGTCTACAGTAAATCAGATATCCCTAACAAGGGGTTAAAAGTTGCCTTTATGTCTAACTCTTTTTCAGCCTATCGTATTAGTGTTTATAAAGAGTTAGGTGGGTTTCCTATAAAAACTATCCTATGTGAAGATATGTTTTATACTGCCAAAGCAGTACTGGCGGGATATAAAGTTACTTATGTTGCCGAAGCTAAGGTGAAGCATTCTCATAACTACACCCCACAGGAAGAGTTTAAACGATATTTCGATATCGGTGTTTTTCACACTGATGAAAAATGGATACGTGAAAATTTTGGTGGGGCTGGGGGGGAAGGTAAGAAATTCCTACTATCAGAAATAAATTTTCTAATTAATAATGGCATAACATACCTACCATTAGCGATTGCTAATAATTTTATGAAAATAATTGGCTACAAGCTCGGGCAATATTATAAAAAATTACCGTTGAGTGTTGTGAAGAAAATGAGCATGCATAGACGCTACTGGGGTGATTTTTAATTTATTCGTATTATTATATAAGTAATGTATAGGATGAAAAATGAAAGTTATTGTTACCGGTGGTGCCGGTTTTATTGGTTCGGCCGTAGTTCGCCATATTATTGAAAATACCACCGATGAAGTCATTGTGGTGGATAACCTGACTTATGCAGGTAATTTGGAGTCACTGGCTGTTATCGCTGGTAACTCGCGTTACAACTTTGAAAAGGTTAATATCTGCGACCGTGAGTCTCTGGATGCGTTATTTGTTAAATATCAACCTGATGCGGTAATGCACCTCGCTGCTGAGAGCCATGTAGATCGCTCCATTGATGGTCCCGCAGCCTTTATCGAGACCAATGTAGTTGGTACCTATACCTTACTGGAGTCTACCCGCCAATATTGGAACACTTTGGATCAGGATGCTAAACAAGCCTTCCGTTTTCATCATATTTCTACTGACGAGGTTTATGGTGACCTTGAAGGCACTGATGACTTGTTTACAGAAACGACGCCATATGCGCCAAGCAGCCCTTACTCGGCCTCTAAGGCTTCAAGTGACCACTTGGTCAGGGCTTGGTTGCGAACCTATGGTCTGCCAACTATTGTGACTAACTGCTCAAATAACTATGGACCTTACCATTTCCCAGAGAAACTGATCCCGCTGATTATTTTAAACGCGTTAGCAGGTAAGCCATTGCCAGTGTACGGCAAGGGTGATCAAATTCGTGACTGGCTGTTTGTTGAAGACCACGCCCGTGCTTTATATAAAGTAGTAACAGAGGGTGAGGTCGGGGAAACCTACAATATAGGTGGCCATAATGAACGTAAAAATATTGATGTGGTTAGTACTATCTGCAGTTTATTAGAAGAACTGGTACCCAACAAACCTCAGGGCGTAGCAAAGTACATCGATCTCATCACTTACGTTAAAGATCGCCCTGGTCATGACCTGCGTTATGCCATTGATGCCTCGAAAATTGAGCGTGAGTTAGGCTGGACTCCAGAAGAAACTTTTGAATCTGGTATCCGTAAAACCGTGCAATGGTATCTGAATAATGAAAATTGGTGGCAGCGTGTTCTCGATGGTTCCTATGCCGGCGAACGCCTGGGTTCAATTTAATTAGAGGGAATAGAATGAAAGGTATCGTACTTGCAGGTGGTTCAGGAACACGTTTATACCCGATTACTCAGGGTGTCTCTAAGCAGCTGATGCCTATATATGATAAACCAATGGTGTTTTATCCTATCTCAGTGTTAATGCTGGCTGGCATTAGAGAAATTCTGATCATTTCAACACCCGATGATATGCCGGGCTTTAGACGTCTATTAGGTGACGGCAGCCAGTTCGGTGTCAGTTTCTCATACGAAGTGCAACCCAGTCCAGATGGTCTGGCACAGGCCTTTGTTATCGGTGAGGAATTTATTGACGGTGACAGCTGTGCTCTGGTACTGGGCGATAATATCTACTTCGGTGAAAGCTTTGGCCGTAAGCTGGAGAAAGTTGTTCAGCGCACAGAGGGTGCAACAGTATTTGGTTATCAGGTACTGGACCCTGAGCGTTTTGGTGTGGTTGAGTTTGATGAAAATAACCGCGCGATATCATTGGAAGAAAAGCCAATTAAGCCTAAGTCAAACTGGGCAGTAACTGGTCTCTATTTCTATGATAATGATGTGGTAGAAATGGCTAAACAAGTTAAACCCTCTGAGCGTGGTGAGCTGGAAATTACTACCCTTAACGAGATGTATTTGGAAAAAAACGCACTGCATGTAGAAAAACTAGGGCGTGGGTTTGCTTGGTTGGATACCGGAACCCACGACAGCCTGCTAGAAGCCTCCTCTTTCATTCATACCATTGAGAAGCGCCAGGGCTATAAAGTCGCCTGCTTAGAAGAGATTGCGTATAAAAAAGGCTGGTTATCTAAACAGCAGGTACAGGCTCAAGCCAGTTTATTAAAGAAGACAGGTTACGGTCATTATTTACAGCGCATGATTGACGGGGAGTGATATGGAAGTAATTGATACTAAAATAGCAGATGTAAAAATAATTCAACCAAAAGTATTTGGCGATGAGCGTGGTTTTTTCTTAGAGACCTTTGAAAAGAAACGCTATCAAGAAATGTTGAATATTGATTATGACTTTGTACAGGACAATCATTCTCGTTCAACCCATGGTGTATTGCGTGGCCTACATTTCCAGACTAAACATGCTCAGGGAAAACTTGTACGTGTTGTCCGTGGTGAAGTGTTTGATGTAGCTGTAGATATTAGAAAAGACTCACCTACCTATGGGCAATGGGAAGGGGTGATTCTTTCAGAGGAAAATAAAACGCAATTTTGGATACCTCCAGGATTAGCTCATGGATTTGTTGTGCTATCCGAAAGCGCTGATTTTGAATATAAATGTACTGACTATTATACTCCGGGTTTTGAAGGCTGTTTAGCATGGAATGATCCTACAATAGGTATAAAATGGCCAATCAATTTTGTACCAAAATTGTCTGAGAAAGATTCATTCGGTATTAGTTTTAGAGATTTGTAAACTCTTCTTGGGTGCAAAGTATGATTTTCGATAAACTGGTTAGTGTAATAATACCTACGTACAGTAGAGCAGATAACTTAAATAAAGCTATAGAGAGTGTGTTAAAACAGACTTACACAAACTTTGAAATTATTATTGTTGATGACAATGGTTTAGGAACACCTAATCAGCTGATAACACAAGAGCAAGTAAGTCAATTTTTACAAGACGAACGAATCAAGTATGTGACTAGGCTTACTAATGGAGGAGGAAGTGAGGCTAGAAATACCGGTATTGAGGAGTCTAGTGGTGAGTTAATAACGTTCTTAGACGATGATGACGTCTATCTTCAAGATAAGATCAGCTATCAAGTGAAGATTATTAATTCTGGCTATGATATATCTTTATGTTCAATGCTAGTAAAGCTATCCACAGGTATTATACTAGATCCTAAATGGTGTTATTCAAAAGGGGATAGTATTAGAGACTTCGTGCTGCATGGAAATGCATTCACACCAATGATTATGTTGAAACGCAATCTTTTGGGAGAAAATGCAAAATTCATAAAAGTTAAGATGTTACAAGATCATATTTTTATTCTTAATGTATTGAAGAATAATCCAAATGCAAAAATAAACTCATCTGAGAAAAAACTTTTTGTTCACCATATACATGATGGTGAGAGAGTATCAAATAATAGAGATGTAGATTGCTATAGGTTTAAAAATTCATTAGAAAATGAATTTATACCTTATCTTGATAAAAAAGAAGTATCTTATCTTAAGTTTAAGCAAAGCAAGGAAATAGCTATTGTCATGAGTGAATGTGGCGATTACGTAAAATCTATATGCTTCCTTATAAAGAACTGCACAATGATTTCTAGTTTTCTATTTCCGAAAGAGTATTTAAAATTGATTTTAAGAATAATGGTAGGCAGGAAAATTTATCATAGTCTCAAAAGGGTATTGTAATGAAACCATCGCGTAATATTTATTTTATAAATGAGCTTGATTTTGAGACGAAAAATGCTGCTTATAAAGCGCGCTTTGATATTTGTCAGTCACTAAAGAATGAATCTTATCTGGAAATTTTAGATGTCCCATTATGGGGGACATTGATTAAAAGAATATGTAAGTTACCTAAATTTCTATACTATATTTTTTTTCATATAAAGAAAAATGATATAGTTATAATGCAATATCCTTTCCCAAAGCCATTTATTAAGATCATTAGATTATTTTCACATTTAAAAAAATTCAAAATAAGTTTTCTAATTCATGATGTTGATATACTGCGCGGTGAGAATTTTAACGAAGATATCATGAATTTAAATTCTTGTAATGTAAATATCAGCCATAATTTAACGATGTCTAATAAATTAAGTAGTTTAGGAATTACTTCGGATTTTGTTGAGATTGGCTTGTTCGATTATTTAATTTCACGGCGATCGCCTGAATATATAGTTTCTAATAATGCTGTTGTGTATTGCGGTAACTTGAAAAAAGAAAAGTCTCTATTTATTTATGATTGGATGAGTCGAGGCTTTGATAGGATTGTCTATGGAGTAAATAACACCCAGGATATTGAATTAAATAATATCTATAAAGGTTCATTTGACCCTAACTCTCCTCCTCAGGTTAATATTAAAAACAAAGCTAAAGTTTTCGGTTTGGTATGGGATGGATTGTCAGTTGATGAGTGCAGTGGTAATTATGGAGAGTATTTACGATATAACAACCCCCATAAAACATCTTTATATCTAGCAATGGGTATCCCAATCATAATCTGGAAGCACGCGGCTATTTCTCAATATTTACTTAAGCACAATGTATGTATAACAATTGATAAATTAGATGATATAAATAGCATTTTTGATAATCTTACAGAAGAAAAATATCAAGAGCTTTCAACATCAGTGAATAATTTGAGGCAAGAGGTCATTAACGGCGTAAATACGCAGCGGGCCGTAGAAGAACTAGTCTCTAAATTGGAGGTATAGGTGAACACTAAAATTGTAGTCTCTGGTGTTAATATGACTGAGGGCGGAATATTAACTATCCTCAAGGAGGTGTTGTTCGAATTAGAAAAATGGCACTTTTTAGATGTTACTGTACTAGTACATTCTTATGACTTGTTTAGTGAATTTAAGGATGTTAAGCATTTTACTTTCTTAGAATTCAGAAAGATAAAAAAAAGTTGGATATCAAGAATATGGTTTGAGTGGGTAAGTGCTAAGTTTATTTGTAATAATATCAAGCCGAATGTTTGGTTATCTTTACATGATATGTCAGTTAATGTTAGCGCAAATAAAACATTCGTATACTGCCACAATCCCAGCCCTTTTTATAAAACTAATCTTAAAGACTTTTTAATGGATAAGAAGTTCTTTTTGTTCACTATCTTTTACAAGTTACTTTATTCTATAAATATAAAAAAAAATAAAAGTGTAATTGTTCAACAAACCTGGATTGCAGATGAATTTAGTAAAATGTATGGTATTGATAATATCATTGTAGCTAGGCCGGTTTATAGTCATAAAGAAAATTTAGTTTCAGATAAATCAAAAAGGCAGGATGGTGATAAAGTTATTAAAATCATTTATCCAGCAATCCCTCGGGTCTTCAAAAATTTTGAAGTGGTTTTAGATGCGGTAGATTTCATTAAGAAAAATCACCCTGACGTTTATCAAAAATTTGAAATTCAATTGACATTCGATCTTGGTAAAAACAGATATGGAGATCATATTTTCAATGAATCGAAGACACGTGAATTAGATGCTATAAATTTTATTGGATATAAAGATAAAATTGAGCTTGACTATCTTTATAAGAATAGTGATGCATTGATTTTCCCATCAAAGCTTGAGACGTGGGGGTTACCTCTCACTGAGGCTAAATCTTACGGATTACCTGTAATATGTGTTGACCTCCCTTATTCAAGAGAAACGTTAGGGGAGTATGATAAGTGTAACTTTTTCCCTGCTGATGATTATGAGAAATTAGCTAGAACTATTATTGATTTTATTCATGATGAAGCTAAATTTGTTAAAAATGAATACATAGCTGATAATAAATGGCCTGTCTATTCTGGTTGGAGTGAGTTGATCAAATACGTAGTTTCGGATGAGTGAGGGTGATTATATGACTAAGGTTAATTTTCATATATTATTGATTATGTTTTCTTTATCATTCTATGTAAATGCTAATGATAAAATAATTTGGTTTGCTCCGACGAATACTGATCTTCTAAATAAAATGTCCAATATAAGAAGTTGGAAGGACTCATCAAAAGAAATTTCACAATTCAAATTTTATCACGGCTTGATAAGGAACGTTCCTGTTCCTATATTAATCGATAAAGTTCGGACTTTAAATGCTTTAGACATAGGTGTTTCTCTTGAGATGCCAATACTCATTTCACCAGATTCAGGTGGTAAGTATATAGAAGGGTTTCATAATAGAACATATATAGAGTTCCTTATGAAAAAAATGAAAGATGCTGATATTAAACTTTCTTCCGTAGTTTTTGATGAACCTATATACTATGGCTTTTATAAAAAAGAACAATCTGTAACCCTCTCAGATATAAATAAATTGGTTGAAAACTCCAAGTATAATATAGGTATTATAAGGAAATATTATCCTAATGTAAGGTTTCATTTAATAGAGCCAATCCAATTGTACCGGGGTGATGATTTCTTAAAAGCTTTCTCACTATATTATGCATCCATAGTCAATCAAACAGGTATACATTTTGACTCTGTTCAAGATGATATTTTTTGGGATAGATTCAATAAAGACAAACTGTTTAATGTGGCTAATTATCTTGCGATAAAAAAAATAAATCTTGGTCTTGTAATAAATGCTTCTAATGGAGCAGACAATGATCAGGAATGGGTTAGGTCCTCTAATGAAAACTTAGGAAAACTCATTTCTGATGGTATTTTTAAATTAAACAATGTATATCCAATTTTCCAAAGCTGGAATTCTCATCCTAATAATGTCCTCCCTGAAACGGATCCCTTAACTCAAACTCATAGTATACTATTATTTAATAATGCTATGAATTCTGAAAATTGATATTGGTGATAGATGAAACGTTTGCTATTTTTCCCATTCAATGTGATATTGGTTATGATGATAGGTTTTTTCCTCTCTATATTCCATTTCTCACAATATTATACTCCGCCAGACTTATTTGATTTTTTTTGGTTGGTATTATCTCTATTGCCACAGCTGGTCTTCGGATATGTATTTTATAATAAATTTAAAGTTAACTTTCCTTTATCTAAATCAATTAATCTTAATAAAATAAGCGTAAGTTTCTTAATTATTGGTTTGATGCTTTTTTTAGTGGTATTTTTTAGAGTGGGGATACCAATATTCAGTTCCACTGGACGTGATATCTACACTGCTGATGATGATGGGAAAGTATTTGGTGGTGATTCTTTAGCATCTCTACTTAATATGATTGGTTACTCTTGTGTTTTGTTATCAGTCACATTTTCTTCAGCATTCAACTCAAAAAAAATCGCACTACTATGTCTTGGGTGTGTGGTTTTATTATCTGTATTAATTCTATCAAGACAGCTAACTATGATTTCTGTTGTTATTTATGCCATCTTCTACTTCGTTAAAAATAAAATAAATAAAAAGTTATTTTTTAGAACTATTCTTTTCATTGTCTTTGTTGTTTTGTTCTTTAGTGTGCTTGGGAATTTTAGGCAAGAAGCACATGGTGATTACGTTACAAATTATGCGCACTTTATTGGTGCATCAACAAAAGAAGGCTATTTAATAGGGGATTCGTTATTTTGGTTTTGGCTATATATATCTAGCCCGGTCTATAACTTGTTCTATAATCTCCATACGTACAGAGAAGCGACTTCCTTATGTTATGCGTTGAGCCCGAGTTGCATTTATAACTTTCTTACAGCAGATATTTTACCTAGCACTATTAGTAAAGCATTTGGCTGGAGCTTGTTTCCAGAGAATTTAGTTGCACAGCACCTTAATGTTAGTACTGCCTTTACTCGTACAGTTATGTTATTTGGATATTTCGGTGCTTTTATTCATTCATTAATGCAAGTGTTTTTCTATCTATTATTTTACATCTGTTGTCAAAGAGAAATGAGATTTGTTATGTCTGTATATTACTCTGCTCTAACTTTTTTCTCTGTTTTCTTTAATATTTTTATAGGTCCTTCTTTTGTTTTTGTGTTGGTTGTTATAATAGCAATTAGCTGGATAAATAAATTTAAATATAACTTTTGAGGTGAAAATGCGTATTGGGTTACCTAGAGACACTTATGCTGAAAAAAGATGTGTTAGAATTAATAGCGATCATGAATATGTTAATTGTAGGCTAATTGATAAAGTTCTCTATCTTAGAGCTGCAAGTAAGCTGTTAAAGTTTAATATGAGTGATTGCATCTTCCAGCCTCTACTCGGTAATGGTATCGATATTTACCATTCATTCAATAATGTCTGTATCACATCAAAAAAATGGTTGGTAACATATGAAACTCTTGTCCCAAGAGTTGAGGAAAGTAACTTCCGTAAATATGATGATGTCGGCGATTGCTTCTTTATTAAAAGCCCTCGTATCGAGAAATACTTGAAGTATCTTGAAAGAGATAACTGTCTTTCATTAAACGCTTTATCCACCAGTAATCACAATATGCAGAAGTTATTGTTGGATGATTACCCTCAGTATAAGAGCAATATTCTTGAGAAGATGAAAGTGGTTCATCCTCCTCAAGAGTTGTTTACATATGCAAGTAATTCTAACGAATCATTATCAAAACCGGCTATGTTAAAGTTCATCTTTGTTGGCCGTGATTTCTACAGGAAAGGTGGTGCTGAAATAGTTTTAGCATTTCAGGAGTTATTAGACGAAGGTTCAATTGATATCGACAGTGTTCACGTTACTCTTGTAGGTGATTATAAAAGATTTTTCAATGAGGTTTTTTATCAAAGGCAAGACGATATTGAATTTCATAATAAGATTATTAATATCGCTGCTTCTTCAAAATTATTTTCATTAAATGAATCTTTACCTAACAGTACTGTTTTGGAAATGATAAAAGACTCCCATGTAGGTCTATTGCCCACTTGGAGAGATACCTACGGATATTCTGTCTTAGAGTTTCAGTCCATGGGATGTCCAGTCATCAGTTCCAATATTAGAGCTCTACCCGAAATCAACAATAACGAGTGTGGGTGGATATTTGATGCTGGTGTAAATAATTTAGGGGAAATATATATTGTTGATGAAAATGATAAGAGTAGAAAACGTAGAAAAATTATAGATGGAATTAAAAATAGCGTGAGAGAAATATTGCGTAGACCTGAAGATATCTACATAAAACGCTCTTTATCTATTAATAAAATATCTGTAGAGCATGATCCCCAGGATTATATTAATAAAATTCAGTCCATTATTTTATAATTAATGGCCAGCTAGGCTGGCCATATTATAAGTAGGTGAGGTAGGGTAGTGAACAAAAAAATAATCTCTAATTCTCTTTGGATGATGACTGAAAAGTTAATTTCAATATTTGGTCTTATTTTTGTCACTTCATTTGTTGCGAAGTATATCGGGCCAAGTGTATTTGGCGAAATTGCTTTCTTAACTTCATTGTTTCAAATAGTACAAGTCATTTCACAGTTAGGTAGTGATGTTGTTATCTTTAAAAGAATCTCAACGAATATAAAATCAGGTATCATTTTGATCAATGCTACGTTGCAGATTCGAGCGCTGGTGTATTTTTTGTTTTCAATCCCTGTATTGTTGTATGCAACTATTTTTAACAAGGTTGAGGGAGGGGAGGTATATCTCTATGCAGTGTTTATATCTTTGTTCATTAGCGCAATGGATCTTTACTCTGTTTATTTTGACTCCGTTCTAAAATCAAAGGTAAATACACTTATAAATCTTGCTGGGTTAGTTGTGTCCTTGGTTTTTCGGTGGGCCGTTGCATATTTTGATTGTAGTCCAAAATTATTGGCAATACCTATAGTTCTCGCAACTTTAATACCGCTCGTCATAAGGGTAGTTATTTTCAATAAAGAAGGTTTACAATTGAAGAGAGTTTCATCTCGCGCTAGGATTAAGTACCAGAAGTATTTGCTTAAAGCGGGTTCGACTTTTGTGGTTTCATCCATATCAGTTACAATATATAGTAAATTATCTATAATAATGCTCGGCTTTTTAACTACGTCAGCTACGGTCGGGATATATTCAATATCCTCTACATTAGCTGGGGCTTGGTCGTTTGTAGCATTATCCCTAATTACATCTTCTTTTCCGGGTATATTTAGCGAAAAAGATGAGGCTATTGCACTCACAAAGGTTTCTAATTTAAGTTTCATAACTATCTTGGTCTGTTTGTTTTTTATTATCTGTTTGTATTTTTTCGGTTCTGCGTTCATATCTCTTTTTTATGGTGTACATTATATAGCTGCATTTAGCCCTGCTTTGATATTATCTATTTCGACTCTTTTTAGTTTGCTAGGGGTGATTGGATCTAGGTTTATTGCTAAGTACTCTGGGTATTTATTCCTTTCTAAAAAGTCCCTAGCTGTAACTTTCTTAAGTATTTCCCTTAACTTTTTCCTCATAAAAAGATATGGGATTTTCGGTGCTGTTTATGCCTCCTTAATAACTGAAATTATATCTCTGACGTTATTTAATTACCTTTATAATAAAGGGATGTTATTAAAGGTCCATATGCGTTCTTTTTATTACTCTAAAATCTAATATTTATATATACATGGGTGAAGTATGAATTTTTTAATCGTAGGTTCGGGTTTTACTGGTGCTGTAATTGGTCGTGAGTTAGCAAAAGCGGGACACTTGGTAAAAATAATCGATCAAAGGTCCCATGTGGCTGGTAATTGTCATACTGTACGTGATTGTAAAACTGAAGTGATGGAGCATGTATACGGTCCTCATATTTTCCATACTGATAATGAGCAAGTATGGGACTATTTAACTAGTTTTGGTACTATGATGCCTTATATTAATAGGGTTAAAACTACCTACAATAATAACGTGTACTCATTGCCAATTAACCTTCACACAATTAACCAATTTTACAACAAATCTTTGTCTCCATCTCAGGCAAAAGATTTCATATCTCAAATATCTGATTCATCCATAGATGAACCTCATAATTTTGAGGAGCAAGCGTTGAAATTTATTGGTGAGGGACTTTATGATGCATTCTTTAAAGGGTATACCATCAAACAGTGGGGGATCGATCCTAAAGAACTACCTGCTAGTATTTTAAAACGTTTGCCAGTGCGTTTTAATTATGATGATAATTATTTCTCGCATAAGTTTCAAGGTATACCAAAAAATGGTTATACCGAGATAGTTGAGCGTATCCTTGAGCATGAAAATATTCATGTTAGTATCGGTACTCCTTTCGATAAACAAATGTTATCTGACTTTGATCATGTTATATGGACTGGTAAGTTAGATGAGTGGTTCGATTTTTCTGAAGGCAACCTATCTTATAGAACCTTAAAATTTGATAAACATTATCATGATGGTGATTTTCAGGGGACTGCTGTCATGAACTATGGAGATATAAATGTCCCTTATACACGAATATCGGAGCATAAACATTTTACTCCTTGGGAACAACATTCGCAGACCATTTACTTTAAAGAGTATAGTTCTTCGTGCGGTCCGAATGATATCCCTTATTATCCTGTCAGACTTGTAAATGACAAAGAGCTATTGAGAAAATACTTTGCTTTAGCTGACAATTCAAAAGGCGTTACTTTTGCGGGAAGGTTAGGTAGTTACAGATATATGGATATGGATGTAACGATTAAAGAAGCACTTGAATTATCGAATGAATTAATTGAAAGTATTAAAAATAATACACCTCCTAAACCGTTCTATCATAAAGAACAGCTCTGAATTTCTAAAAATGAAAATCCTACTTACCGGTGCTAATGGCCAGCTGGGCCGTTGCTTCCAGGACTTAGCGTCCGAAAATCATACCGTCCTAGCGTTGGGCTCCCAGGAACTGGATATTAGTTCCCGTCAATTGGTGCTGGATGCTGTTACTGAATTTAAACCTGATGTGATAGTCAATGCGGCGGCCTATACTGCTGTTGATAAAGCGGAAAGTGATGCTGAGCGGGCTGCGGCCGTAAATGCGCATGGGCCGGAGAACTTAGCTATTGCTGCAAAAGCAGTTGGGGCCAAGTTTGTGCACGTTTCCACTGATTATGTTTTTGATGGATCTGCGCAACAGCCTTATTTGGAAACTGATGCGGTCAACCCGCCAGGTGTCTACGGTCAGACTAAGCTGGCGGGGGAGTTGCTGGTAAGCAGTATTCTTCCACAGGCCATTATTTTGCGTACCGCATGGGTATTCAGCGAATATGGCAATAACTTTGTGAAGACAATGCTGCGCTTGGCCAAAGATCGCCCTGAGCTTGGGGTAGTGGCTGACCAGGTCGGTTGTCCGACTTATGCCGGTGATATCGCCGCTGCGATTATGCATCTGGTTGATAAAGAGGCGGCCGGTGGCATTTATCATTACTGCGGTGATACCAGCGTTTCTTGGGCTGAGTTTGCACAAGCTATTTTTGCCCAAGCCGTAAAGGCTAATGTTCTTCAGTCGGCACCAAAAGTGAATTTTATCGGTAGCGAACAGTATCCGACCCCGGCAAAGCGTCCGGCGTATTCTGTGTTATCGACGGATAAGGTCTCTGCCTACTCCCCAGCTTCTGACTGGCAACAGGCGCTGGTCAACATTATCCCCCAGCTTTAAGCCTAAACCCCGTGTTGATCACGGGGTTTATTTCCTCCGCTGTTCATGCAATACCTCGCAGTTAATTAGCGTTGAGTTTTACGACTCTCTTCTTCTTTAGTCTACTTCCCTGTAATTGCTTTACTCCCTTCTCCCTGACGGGGTACTTCAGTCTTTTATCGAGCTGTTTTCCATTCCTGTAGGTCATTCCCCTTTCCAGACACCCAGATTGATCATCCCCCCCAAATAGCGGATAATATTCTGTTAAGGCTGTGTTTTTTGGCTAACTGCTGGAAATCATTAGCAATGCTGGCGTGTGCAGGCGTTCCCTGCTGCGCCATCGGTCAGATGCGTCAGTCGCAAGCGGCGCATGATGATACAAATTTAAAGATTGCAGGTTGCTGATGAACGTTTTAATTA
>Ga0157364_1001691_pt1 | contig 19230 bp, 14 predicted proteins | sample AttsexASBM2_FD_111476 | JGI IMG/M metagenome (GOLD analysis project Ga0157364, IMG submission 111476) | Fungus gardens microbial communities from leaf cutter ant in Ribeirão Preto, State of São Paulo, Brazil - Atta sexdens ASBM2 | ecosystem: Host-associated > Fungi > Mycelium > Unclassified ...
AAATCCCATGACAACTTGCATGGGTAGTTGGGAACGAGATGAAAGTTTTTAGTCTCCTTATCCACTATGTCATGGAAGGACCATTTGCAATGACTAGGGCAATCCCAGAATTCTATGGTGTTATTGCAATCTTTGTCAAAGAATTTTCTGAGTTCTCCAGAAATTGACGACACATGAAATGGGTGTGATGATGAGTCAAATATTCTTTTCACAGCATGGATGGAGTTGGTGATGATGATTCACCCAATATTGGACAAATTAGTGGCCTGGTTAATTCTAATGACAAAGATCTCAGCTTCAGTGGATGTGACATTTATGGTGTGGTGGACAGTCTTGATAATCAGTCTATCATGAACATGGATATTGTGAGTTTGCACTTCTGTTAGGGACAATTCACACTGACTATGTTTATCCACAAATGTAGCATGAAAGTGGGAGTGGAAGGGTGGACTTAGCAATTATACAAGGAACTGGAGATGGTGCTACATAGATAATCAATCTTGCTTCAACAGATGATGGGAGCTCAGAAGGATCTTAATAAGTGTAGCACAAGTCCAAGTTAATTATCAGACCAAGGAATGGTATATGATGGTTAATGTTTCTTAAGTATGGAAGTGCAGATCTAATAATACTCTGCTGTTGTATATACTCTAGGTAGTTCAGAACTCCATGAGATTTATGAGAACTGCAGGGTTTGGTCTTTAGATTAATTGGAATAGAGTACAATCTGTACCAGAAGAGGATAGGAAGAGTATGGATATTAGATGGTATATAACAACTTCAAGCTTTAGAAGGAACTTAAGCTATATTGTCTAAATAGAACAGAGCTTATCTTCAGAAAGAAGATAGAATAAGATCTCCCAAAGATAGCAACTATCATAAGTACTCTACAGTCTATTCTAATCTAGTAGAACAGTAATAATGTAGTCAAGAAATGATAGAGTCTAGATAACTAAGAATCCTAATAGAAATACTTAAAATATTACCAAGAAAAACAAGGGCCCACCTATACTAGAGCACTGATTGTTGTGTTCTCAAGATCTTAGAGTAGGTTAAGAAAAAGAACCTTGTATATGAGTTACTCAGTATAAAGTGTTTATCTTATATATGCCAAACTACTGGTCTGTACTACTAACCTTAGCCTACCCTAAAAACTGTACATATTACATGTCATTAACATATGGGATAACATTATTGTTCTGGGTCCTTCTATGTTCTTTTGTGACATGTGATAATTTGTGACAGTCATTTTTTTTTATCAACAATTTATAACGCGGGGTGTGAGGGCAGTCCACGGTAACTACTTAGTAGCTACAATACATTGATGGGCAGACAACATGAAAAATGGAAAAGAAAAGAAAAAGAAAAAGAAAAAGAAAGAAAAACAAATTTAACTATGCTAACAGGATTGATACATTACTGTACTCTACTTTTGAAAGAGTTCCTGTTGTTTTCTACTGTGCCAATCTCTATTGAAACGGTTACACCAGTAAGGACAACTATAGCTGTCCACTTGATGATCCCCTTTGCAATTCATACATTTGAAGATGTGAGGACATAGCTTGCCTTCTTTGGTGGCTGCTTGATTAGCTTTTTTGTTATCCATGCAGCACCATGCTTTCTCTCTGTGGTGTTTGGTGATATGAGCTCCATAGTATTTAGTACACCTGGAGATATGAGAGTGACAGCTAAGTGTTGAATGACCCTATTTCCAGCAGTTCTTACACTGTGGAATACCTGGGTTCATATTGGTACCTTGAATAGTAGTGACAAAATAACCTATATTGAAATGACAGTTAATAATGTTCTTAGCTGCAGAACCACTCTGGGAATCCCAGATGTCCACCCAAACCACTACCTTATTGGATTTAGGAGACGCTTTAATAATACGAGGTTTTGAAGCCAAAGTGATGTCTTTGAATAAGTGCGTTTCCTTGAGAATGCCCTTAATGAAATCAGGAGTAACCACTCCCAGCTCGGAATTGTAAAGAAGTCCAACGATTTTCATATATGACTTGGACTTTGGAAGATGTGGAACCTCAATTGAAACTGGATTGATATTATTAATTTTCTTCAAGAAGTTTTCAATTCTTGAAAGTTCAGTTATGTTTGCTGAGTGATTCATTGTGATGATAATTCTGTTGTTTGATAGACGGATGAAGTCTGCAATGATGTCTGAATTGGAGTTTTTCAGACATTCATTGATATTAGCAATGTGTTTATGAGCTGATTTCATGATCAACTCAGCATTTGATTTAGTCATCAGTATGATGCCTCCTTCCTAGATGGACCTCTAGTTGTCATGTTCAATTTTGGCTTCATCTTGCCCTCACTGCTGTTCTTAACTTTCAATATCTTTCCAACTTCATTGGCTGACAAAGATGGAAATGCTTCTTTAACTTGTAAAATATCTTCAATCTTAGACAAGAAATTTGTTTTGGAAGCCTAAGCATATGACTTCTTCATGTTTGAAGGTTTAGGAACCTTCTGAGAAACCACTGATGTAGGAAGAGGTGGGATTGCTACAGGATTTGTAACAGGGGGAGGAACTGCCATGTTTGAAGGCAAAGAGGTAGAAGGTGAAGAAGAATTCTCCGCTGTCTTATCATTTGATAACCCGAGTTTTATATATCTGGGTACGATTTTTTCACCAATGAGTTTGCAAATGCTTTTGTCTTCAATAGGGAGAAGATCCCACCTAAAAGTATATATTGTTGCAATAAAGCCCCAGAAAGCCTTTACTACATCAACAAACTCTCCTGCTGGCAGTTTCTTGTAAGCAGGATTATGTTTGAAGTAGTCAATCATTCTTGTAATTGACTGAGTAATGTTTGCAGCATCAGTAGTGGAGGTTTCTTGAGTTCCAAATATTGATAATGGATGATGTGCTCCATCCCAGGAGCTGGCAATTGTCAGCTGATTGTTGCCATAGTTTAAAACAGAAGGGCCAGAATTACTAGATTCCACTCTTGGGACACGAGGTAAAGGCATGTGTTCACTAGCTGGAGAGACACGAGATACAGGTGAGGATTGAACTTCAAGTACATCTTCACTCCAATCCATTGACGATTTATCCCTAGGTCTTGAATGACTGGGATTATTGAAAATTTCTGCTATTTTCTTGGCAGGGGCATGTTTCAATTTCATGGTTAAATTGCTTGAAATGTAGAAAGAATTCAATTTGCAATTATTTCTTATGAGCACTAACCACACAAGATGGTGGTAGGAGGAAAGAAGCATTCATTGTGACAGTCATATGTGATATCATACTAACTCTTGATTCTAAGTTTGAAAAATAAAATATAATGGAAAATAAAATACAAATCAGAACAAAAAATAAAAATGTTAAAGTCCACTATCTTTAACCCTGATAGTGGTAGCTGCTACTATTAGAGTTTAGGAAATAGGATGTTACAATTAATACCTCATATTCACAGAAAGGCCTTTGCGTATTTCATAGGGTCAAGAGTAACTAAGTAATGGAAATAGATGATAGGATTACTACAATCCTTTCCTATCTTAGAGGGGATATAGCTAGGATTTATACCCAAAAAAAGCTCAATGAGTTAGACAAAGAAACAGGAGCTCAAGATTGGAACAAATTTGTATGAGAGATCAAAACAACATTCAGTAACAAAACCAAGGTAGCAGATGCTGAATGGAAGATAGAAATCTTCAAGCAAGGAAAGAAGAATACAGAAGACTTCATGATTGAATTCAAGGTGTTAGCTATGAAGACCAATATAGACAAACTACATGCTATCTTTTTACTGAAGAAGAATGTGTGAGCAGACATAATCAAGATGATATTGGGATATCTACTGATAGCAGCTCTAGAAACACTTAAAGAGTAGAAAGTAGTGATTACATTAGTAGGACAAGGATATGAATCTACAGAAGGACAACAAGATTATAGGACAGAATCAGGAATGCTCATGGACATTGGGAAATCCAAAGAGAACTTCAAGAATAGAAAGTTTAAATGATTCAACTGCAACATATATAGATATTTAGCAAAGAACTGCAAGAGGCCAAAGAAAGAAAGGGACACTAGGAAGTGTTATAAATGCAAATGAGTAAGGCATATTACCAAAGACTGTAGGACAGGACAGAAGATGAAGAATTGAAATGTTCAAGACACAGAAACAGACACAGAGGAAGAGAATAAGAGGCAGGGTTATAGAGATGGTTCCAAGTAGGTATAGTATAAAGGATCTATATAAATAAAGCTCAAAATTGATATATGATTCCTTACTGATAGAATAACAAGGAAAGAGAGCTGAATGTATAAGCAAATATTAAGACAAAGAATGGAAAAAAACTACAATTAAAGATACTGGTGGACTCTGGATGCACATATATAGGAATAGATGAGCAACTAGTCAAGAATAAAAAGATCAAAATAAAACTAGTAGATTTCTCCTTTGAAGTATTTAATGTAGATGGTACTAAGAATGGAGAAGTAACAAGAATAGTGCCACTTGAAGTAGAAATCAATGGACACAAGGAATATATTAATGTAGTGGTAATGGACTTAAACAGAACATACATGTTCTTAGGACATGACTGGTTAGTTAGACATAATCCAGAAGTAAATTGGAAAGAAGGCAAATATGATTTACAAGATGTCTAAGATCATGTAGAATAATTCATCAAGATATCAAGTTCAAAACCAGAAGAATACAGACAATGGAATCACAGGATAAAGACCAATAGGAAATTAGAAAGGAACTGGATCAGACAAATCCAAAAGACCTTCTAGAGTACATTTGACCTTTTACACATTTGTTCAACAAGAAAAAATTTGAAAAACTACCAGAACAATGAAAATGGGATCATGAAATCAATCTAACAGAAGATACCTCCAAGAAATTAAACACAAAGGCCTATGCAATAATGATCAAGGAAGAAGAATCTTTGAACCAATAGCTAGATGAATAGTTAGAAGCAGGATTAATTGTGGAGTTCAAGTCAAGATATGTAGCACCATGCTTTTATATCCCAAAGAAGGACAGATCATTGTGATTAGTATAAGACTACTGGAAATTAAACCAACTCATGATAAAGAATAAGACACCACTACCATTAATTGGGAAATTCATTGACAAATTGAAAGAGACATAATATTTTAATAAATTGGATCTAATCTTGGGGTGCTATAATGTATGAATCAAAGAGGGAGATGAATGTAAGGTAGCTTTTTAACAAATAAAGATCTATTTAAACCTCAAGTGATGTACTTCAGATTGTGTAACTTACTAGGAACTTTTCAATAGATAATGAATAGTATATTTTGAGAACTGTTACATGAAGGTGTACTCACAAATTATATGGATGACTTTATAATCCCAATGAAAACAATGGATGAACTGGAAGAACAAATAATTCAGTTTCTGAAGATAGTAAAAAAGCACAATTTGTGTTTCAAGCAATCAAAATGCGACTTCAATATGGAAGAAATTCCAATTCTAGGAGTAGTAGTTAGGTAAGGACAAGTGCAAATAGAGAATGACAAAGTCAAAGCAGTCAAAGAATGGAAAATCCCCACCAAGATAAGAGAAGTGAAAAACTTCTTAGAGTTTGTAAATTTCTACAGATGGTTTATCAAGAAATTTAGTCATACAGCAAAGCCTCTTAATGAACTCAAAGGAAAGAAAGACTGGAAATGGGAAGGAGAACACCAGAATGCATTTAAATAATTAAAAAACAAGATAACAAGTCAACTGGTACTTGCTTTTCTGAAGAAAGAAGAAAAATTCAGAGTAGAAATGAATGTCTCAGGACATGCTATAGAAGGAGTTCTATCCCAGGAACAGGAAGGAAAGTGGAAACCTATTGTGTTTTTGTCCAGAACAATACAACTAGCAGAAAGAAATTACAAGATCTATGACAAGGAACTACTCACTATAGTAGAAGCCTTGACAAAATGGAGGCAATATTTGTTGGATGTGCTACCAAGAAATTTAAAGTATAAACAGACCATGGAAATCTCAAATATTTCCAAGAACCTCACAAGTTAAACAGATGACAAGCATGATAGTATCTAAAGTTGCAAGACTATGACTTTATACTATAACATATTCCAGGAAAAACAAACACCAAAGTAGATATTTTATTAAGAAAAGACCAAGTGGATACCAAGGAGGATAACAAAGATATTCAGATGCTTAAAAAGAAAATATGGACTAGACAACAGACCACAGCAAAAGTGATGATGATATGGAAAAATCAAGTGGTAGAAGAAACTACTTTACTAGAAGAAATATGATGGAATGGTACCAAATAACAAGAGGTACTAAAAAATTAGAAAAGGAAGATGGGCAATCTTGGGAAGAAAATGGAATTGTCTACATGGATGGAAGGATCTATGTGCTGAACAATAGGAAAATCATGAACCAGTGGATATAGAACATCTAGGGCAACAATGTATAATAGAATTAATCAAAAGAAACTACTGGTGGCCAGGAATCAAGAATGATGTAAAGAATTATGTCCAAGGATGCTTCAAATGCCAACGAAACAAGGTGCAACATATGAAGAAGGCAGGAGAATTACATCTATTGGAAATGTTAGAAGGACTATAGCTGGAGATTAGCATTAACATCATTGGACCATTATCAAGATCAAATGGAAAAGATGCCATAGTGGTTATAGTAGACCAATTTATAAAGATGATTTGACTTAAAGCAACAACAATGTGTGTCTCATCAGAGGAGATTGCTAAAATCTATTAAGATGAGATTTGGAAATTACATAGAGTACCACAAGAGATTCTTAGTGACAGAGGACCTTAATTTGTGTCAAGATTTATAAAAGAATTAATAAAAGCATTGGGAACAAAAAGAATGTTATCTACAGCATATCACTCTCAGATGGATGGACAAACTGAACAAATTAATCAAGAAATTGGGACCTTTCTATAATATTATATCAGTTATTAGCAGGACAATTAGATGAAATAGCTAGTAGTAGCAAAGTTCCAATACAACAATAAGAAGCATATAGCAACAGAACATATCCTATTTGAACTTAACTTTGGAAGACATTCATGGAAAGGGAACCTGACAGTGTAGACAGAATTTTCAAAATTAGAAGAATTCCTCATTAGACTGCAAAAAAGTTGGGAAGAAGCTACAAAGTCAATAGAAATAGCAAAAGAAGCTATGAAAAGACAATTTGATAACAAAAGGCAAAACCCATAAGGATTAAAGGCAGGAGACAATATGTGGTTGGAAGCCAAGAATATCCATTTGAACAGACCTTCAAAAAAGCTTGACTAGAAAAGATATAGACTCTTTAGAATCTTGAAGAATATTGGTCAAGAGATGTTTCAGCTGGAACTTTTAGAACAATGGATAATATATAATGTGTTTAATAAAGACATGCTAACATAATTCAGAAAACCCCAATTCAAAGGATAACACATGGAACCACCACCACCACCACCAGACATTGTCAATGAGGAAGAAGAGTATAAAGTAGAAGAAATCAGGAAGTACAGAAAATGAGAATGGGGAATGCAATTTTTAGTGCATTGAAAAGGGTATGGGGACAAATATGACCAATGGATTGCAGAAACAGGGTTGCCTCATGCAAAAGAGACAATTGAAGATTACTGGTTAAGGATTTTGAGTTGAAATCTATAAAAGAGAGAGGTAAAATCCCAAACTGATAGTTCCAAATCACTCTAATATTGAAATCTTCAATAGCTCAACAATTCACCACTGCTCCCACTTCCTGTAATCCATATATATCCTGAACCCTTAACAACATGGATTTAGTCAAGATAATAAATTAAGAAAAGAAAGATTGGACAAAGAAATATTATAAGATTATACAAGGAATTGAACAAATGGTGGATGTACAGGTACAACTGCAGAGTATCATTAGGTTGGCAGAAGAAGCCAATACCCAAATCATAGAAATTGAATTGACAATATTGTAAGCCAGTAATAACTATCAAACACAGACAGCAGGAGACATCTTTAGCATTTCTGAAGACTTATGAAACATTGTTCAAAGTGATATGGAAAACTAGGTATATCACATCCAAAAACTGCTAGTAGATGAATTGGATAATTGCAAAGGAAAAGGAAACAATTATGTAAAGGGACATATAAAAAATACAAGATGCATACTGTTACAAACTTAAGACTTTATAGTTGGTTAGACAAATGAACCTTGTATTGAGTTAACAAAAGAGAACTCTGTACAGAATTGTCTACCTTATATACCTCAGACTACTGGTCTGTGCACTACTACTTTTAGCCTATTCTAAATGACTATGTATCTGTCTTAAGGCTACTATGTATATAGCACATAGTATGACATTATTCCTTTCAGAACCTTTTACTGTTTTTCATTATGGCATGTGATCATGTAACAGTGTGACCATGACCTGTGACATCCCACTAATTCCTAATCCTAGTTCAAAAAATAGAATAGACTGAGAGGAACAGAAAAATAAAATAAAAGAAAAGAAAAGAAAAATAAAATAAAGTCTAATCTTTGTGTTTCTAACATATACAAGCAAGAGGATATAGAGATGAAGAAACCCAAAACTGATAAAGGATAACAACAAATTTAAGACAAGGAGCTCTATTCTACAAGCCTTATAAAATCAATTCACTAAGATCCAAATCTCCTGAACCAATGTTCATTCAGAATGAAATCAATAATTTGAACAAATACATGTAGAATAAAGAAGAAAAGGTAGTAAGATTAAAGAAAGAAGCAAAGAAATTAGTACTAGAATAATTTTATAAGTAGATCAAAGTTTTTGGAAAGAAAGCAAATAGACAAATATCTATAAGAAAGATATAAAACTATGTGATTGATTTGAAAAAAAGATTTGTGCTGAGAAAAGAAAAAATATATTTCTTGTTTAGAAAAGAAGCAAGGAAGTTTATTTAGGAGCAGATAAGAAAGAAGTATATTTAACTATCAAAGTTACTATAGTCTGTACTAGTATTTTTTGTAAGAAAAAGATAATATCAGAGTTGTGAATAATTAACTTAAAATTTATTTTCTTTTTCCTTTTATTTTTATTTTTTTTATTTTTTATTTTTATTATTTTGAGCTTAAATAAGGAAGTATAATATGATATTACATGTGATAGAAGCATGATACCTATAATAAAAGTAGTCATACATGTCACAGTCATACAATTATGTAATATAGAGAAGGTTATAGAATATTCTGGAATAGATAATATTATACAGTATAGTAACAATATATTGGTCATATAGAAAGTACATGAACTTTAAAGTAGATTATGTCAAAGATAAAAGTAGTAGACTTAACTTATTTTTATTTTTATTTTTATTTTCCTTTTAATTTATTTTTCATTTTTCCATTTTTAGAACTTAGGGTTAGGGTTAGAGTGACAGTCACATCATATGACATGGTCACAATGATAGTCACAAGTAACATGACTCATAGAAGGATATAGAAGATTCTAGAAAGATAATATCATACAACATATACAACACATGTTGACCTTAAGGCTAACACATGGCTGTTTAGGGTAGGTTAGAAGTAGTTAGCATAGACCATGTGGATTTAGTATATAAGGTAGACTATCTTGTACAGAGTTCTCTATTAAGTTCTCTTATGTTAATCTAATACAAGGTTTTATTCATTGACCCACTCTAAGGTCTTTGAGTTGTAACAGATTAGTTATAGTATATATCTGCAAGACCAGTTGTTATGGTAAGATAATGAAATTGTTATGATTGCTATCTTATGTTTGATAGATGTTTGCTTTATATATGATATGGCTTAGACATATATAGGATCTATTTTATTTATTAACTCTTAACTACTATCTCTTGTATATTTCTTATATTGTATTAGTTAGCACCTTATGTAGTAGTAAAGGCTTCTGTATATTCTCCTTATGTTACCCTCATTGTTTCCCTCAAGAACACCTTTCTCTTTATTTATAGTCATTGAGTATATATAATTATAGATATAATCCTATATCTTTATACAAGCCTTTGTCTAACTTACAATCTAAGCTAAGATTAGGATAATAACAGAAATGCAAGTTTTATTCTATATCAGTAAAGTATCTGAAATGTATTGTTTCTGTTATGACCTTAGGCTTGGCTTAGGTTGTAACTTAGGCAAAGACTTAAGTAAGAGAATAGAAATAAGTCAATTAGTAGAGCATAAAGATACAGGACTGTATCTACAGCTATATATACCTATTGATAATGAGGTTGAAGCATAGTAAACATATATTAATAACATTATGAAATATGAGGAGGAAGAAAGAAAATAATGTTTACTACATAAGATGTCATACTTACAAAGTTTAGACCCAAGTTTCTTTTAAATTTCTTTTTTATCTTTATTTTATTTTTGATTTCCTTTTCTAAAAAGCTAGGGTTAGGGTTTAGTATAACAATCATACTGTCACACATCAGTCACATCAGATGATACAGTCATAGTAATGGTCATATAGAAAATGATAGAAGATTCAAGAAACAATGATATCATATAATATATATAACATATGTTAACTTTATGACTAATATATAGTTTTTAGGGTAGGCTAAAGAAGTAGAGCATAGAGTAGTTAGTATATAAAAGTAGGTGCATTGTACCAAGAACTCCATTGAGTTCTCTTGTGTTAACCTAATACAAGGTTTTTTCCATTGACTAACTCTAAGGTCTTTAAGTTGTAATATAAGGCACTGACTGAGACAACTATGGTGCAGCTGATTATTGCATCATAAAGAAACAACTCTTGACCTTGTAGTCCATGTTATAGTTATGTAGTAAACATAATAGAGCAATTATAACAGTTTTCTCTTCTGGACTTACTATGTCAGACAAAAAGATTCAGAATTGGCCAGAGCTAAAAAAAGTCAAGAACATTCAATTCTTCTTAGATATTTCTAGTTTTTACTGCTGATTCATTTTGAACTACTCTAATATTATTATTTAGCTAACCTATCTCATCTAAAAGAATACTTTATACAAATTTGATGATTCCTGTTATGATACTTTTTGTTATAAGACAAGAGTATAGACAGACTTCAGGTAGGGTTAGGGTTAGGACAAAAATAGGACAGTAGTATTATTATTAGTCTACAATGGAAAAAGGGCACATGACCTGGAAGTCATGTGAGATGATGTCATAGGCCTAGAGCGGTCTAGAAGGGTCTATAGGTCTAGAAGGGTCTACAAGGCTAGAAGAGCCTAGATAATGACATTAGAGAGCATGTACACCACATTGCTACCACATGTAGAACACATGGACATTAGGGCAGGATGCACAGTCTTGTACAGTCACTGCAGAGTAGACATGAGATAGACATATTGTTGTAGTATGGACCATTTGTAACTTATATAAATAGAGTAGCAATACAGCAAGGGCTTCTTGTCAAGTTCTCTTATGATCCCCACTACTAGATAGCCTACTGAGAGCTTTGCTGAAGTAAGCAAACTACAAGTGCTGTTCCAACAAGTGGTTGCTACAACACTTTTAACTTATTGAAAAAGTATTTACCTCTACTCTAATTCATATGAACTGAATTTCAAATGCTCAATTTATCATAGAGACAGACATCTCTAATTATACTTCTACTACTATTCTTTTCATTATTAATAATGATGAAGTTTATCATATAGTCTTTTATTTCTAGACTTTGCCTTCTACTAAATTAAATTACAACACTTATAACAAGGAACATTTAGCTATTTTTAAAGCTTTCAGAATTTGTTGATATTATTCTGAGGAACTAGTCTTTTTTATCAATATCATTACAAATCATAAAAATTTTAAGTACTTTTCTACTACCAAGATACTAACCTGCTAACCAGAAAAATAGTCAGAGTTTTTCTCACAGTCTAAAGAGAAGAATACTAGCTACACTATGATCAATCTTTATAACTTCAAACCTATTTATGTTCAAAAACAACTTATAGTCTCTATTCAAGTAATAATCCTAGTCTTTTTTCAATCTTATGTAGCAATTATCATTGATCTCAACACTCTTCACAATAGTATCTATACCATACTTCCAAGTAATCCTATTTATTAGACTTTAAGATGTAGACTTGGATTTATATTAAAGTTGAAGATAGTAGACTTTATTTATTTTCATTTCTTATTTTTGGACTTAGAGTTAGAGATTAACATGACATCACACATAACTGTTACAATTGTTATATATCATAACAAAAGATGTGTCATAGTACTAGTATACTTGAACTCTTATATTTTATTTTATTTTATTTTATTTTTATCTATTTTCTTTGATTTGATTTTACTTTTTTATTTTCTGTTTCTTTTATTTCCTGAATAATACATCACATGACATTATATCATAAGCCTAAAACATTGTAGAAAGAACTAGAAAGAATAATGTCAAGATACATATCTATAGTATGTTAACCTCATGGTATACTTATGAATAATGTATGAACCTTAGAGTGGGGTTATTTATTATTAGCACAGACCACATACTAGTAGTATATATAGTATAGAAATATATCAAGAACTTCTTACTGAGTTCTCTTATGATTTCTATGAAAAGTTTGTGATATAAAACTACTTAGTATACTATTAACTATCTTTAATTAGTGGTTGCCACAACAAGATGTTACAAGTCACAGTCATATGATCATGTGACACATAGAACAATGTAAAAGGTTCTAAAAATGATATCATACTACATATTAATAGTATATATGTTATGGTGTAGTATGCTTAAATATTAACATTTTTCTTTTTCTTTTCTTGATTTAATATTTCTTTTCTTTTGATTTTATTTTCTTTTATCTTGACAATGAAGAGGCATGTGACTGTGGTCACACAACATATCACATGATATGAGGTCATAGGCCTAGACTTTGAGAAAAAGAACTAGAAGAATGATATCAGGATACATATACACAGTATGGTGTTCTTATAGAAGACATGAGGTTAAGGCATGGTGGAAGTATGGACATTAGGGTAGGGTTATTTATTGCTAGCACAGACCATGAGACTTTTGTATAAATAGTATAGAAATATAGCAGAGACTTTTTGTTGAGTTCTCTTGTGATCTCTACATAGATATCCTACTAAGAGATTTATTGTTTGTGTTACTATTGGTCTGATGACTAGTGGTTGCCACAATAATGTAATATATATAAACTTTAGAGTAGGCTAAAACTCATGTAACATAGACTATTAGTCTAGTATATATAAGGTAAATATATTATACTAGAAACTCTATTAAGTTTTTCTGTGTTAATCAAATACAAGATTTCTTTCTTATTCTTACACTTAAGTTTGAATTATAACATCTTATATATACTATATGGATTTTAGAATAGGTTAGATATAGATATATACAAACTATAGTCTAAAGATATATAAAGTAGACTATTCTGTCCTAGAAATTCTATCAAATTCTCTTATATTAACCTAATATAAGATTTTTTTGTTCTTATACTTAAGTGTTAGAATCAAAGATGGTAGACTTATTTTCTATTTCTCTTCTCTTATTTAAATCTCTCTTTTTTATTCCAACTCTTCTATTTCTTTTCTTATTTTTGGACTTAGTAAAGAAGAAACAAAGTAACATCACACATGATAATCACAGCAGTTCTAGGCACAACATCATATAATATATCAAAGGAATAATGTCATATATTATAAAGAGATGACTTTATCTATATAAAACTTATAATATTTAGAATAGGCTAAATGTAGGTATATAAAGTAGACACATCTGTACTAAGTTCTTTTGTGCTAAACAATACAAGTTTCTTCTTTTGACTAAACATTTAGCCTTAAGTCATAATATTAAGCATAAGTTATAACACTATCACTACAAACTTCTACTACAAAAGACTACTAGTTCATGGACTCTTCTAGTCTTCACTAACTTGATAGTAGAATTTTTGTACCATTATTGTTATGACTGATACCTCATGTTTTTAGCATAAACTAGGATACAGGGTGATAATAGCATGATCAGCTACACAGAAGTAGTCTTAGTCAGTGCCTCATGTAGTAGAAGCTATATCCTTGCTCTTTTTTCATGTCCTATGTTGTAGTTACCTTGCATATTGTTTATTGTATCCTCATTGCTCTTTTATATATATATAGCATAGATGTACTCTTGTATCCTTATGTTTTACCAATTGTATCTTCCCCTATTCTATTCTCAAGTCTTTGCCTAAGTTGCAATCTGAGCTTAGCCTAAGGTCATAACAATTATCTAACAACTGTTATAACTTAAGACTTAGAGATAAGTCAAAAGAGAAACCTTAGATAGAGTTTACATAAGAAAACTTGATAGAGTTCCTAGTACAAAGTGTCTACCTTATATAGGCTAGCTAGTTAGTCTGTGCAAGACTTTATGTAACCTACTTTAAAGACTATGCATTATTTATAAGGTTAATATATGATAAACATGCTTATCACAAAATAAACTATTCACTTATTTGTAATATCTGAACATTAGGTACACTCTCAGAGATTTAGAAGTGATTTAGAAATTCAATAATGATGACAATAACAATGATGATGATATTTTAAGTCTAAGATCTAATTCTCAGACATAAAAGTATTTATACAACATAGTAATAGTCTGTGCACAAGCTATTTCTATTACATGATCAAACTGTCATCTGTTATAGCAGATGTCAGGCTAATTTTAGAAGACAACTTATTATGTTATTATATTAATATGTTTGTATCTCTATAAATACTGATCTCCATATGATATATAATATATTATTAGAGACTGTTTGATGAGTACTTTCCAACACAAGTTTGATTGTAGGAATTCATTTAGCTGTTCCTGAAATAATAGCCAATGAAACTTGTAGTTACTAATAGTCTGATATCTTAGTAATCTATTGTCACTTTTGTATATCCCATATATATACAAATGGTCTTCATTTAGGACTTTCCAGTGAACTTAGTTTGTAAGAATTAGTCCACTAGTTGTGGAGATACAAGTTGAATGAAGTTTGTAACAAATTCTTTTATAAACCTCTTCTTTAACTTCTTAAATACCTTCTCTTGATTTTCTATCAGGTTTCCACTTATTTTCTTTCTTTATCAATACATTATTATATTCCCATTGTAAGTCCAACTTTGTAAATACTTTTTTAGTACCTATGTTTTCTACAATGTTCAAAATAAGAGGCAAAGGATAATTGTTTTTAATAGTCTATTCATTTAAATATCTATAGTTTTATACATATATTTTTGACTGTCCTTTTATCCTGCAAAAAACACAGGTGCCACTTGAGGCAACTTTGAGGGTCTAATATACTCTTTCCTCAATTGTTTTTTGATAAACTTATGCACCTTTTCTCTCTTTTCTCTTGAAAACAGATATAATTTTCCCTTTCTAGATACAAATTCTTCTTTCACTTCAATTACATGATTCCACACCTTCTTTGTCAGCATTCTCTCACTTGCCTTTTTTCCAAAGACATGGATCCATTTGTGAAATCTTTGAGGAACCAATTTCTTAGCCTTTTCTTAAGACTTTGTTGCTTCTTTCTTTTTGTTCCAAATTTCCCATTCTTCTGCTACTCTCTTCACTTCTATCATCCTCTTTTATTTTTATTTTTTATTTTTTATTTTTTCTTTTTTCTGCTCTTTCTCTTCTTACTTTTTTTCCCTCTTCTTCTTTTTTTTTGTCTTTTTCTGTTTCTACTACTCTAACTTCTCTTGCTTTGGTCTTTACTGTTTACCACACTTCTCTGGGCATCTCATCATCTTCACCTCTCCTGTCCTCTAGTCAATTTCAGAATTATGGCAAGTAAGCCATGACATTTCCAAAATTATACTCCACTTTTGACTACCAATCACATTGATCTCCATTCTCTCCTTATATCTCTGATAATAAATATTCACCTCTACTGTATGCTCAATAGATTTCTCCTTGTTAAAGAAACTATTTATATTTCTTATATATATTGGTCTTCCTATTTTCTTCACCTAAAATTCTTGTTTCTTGGAAAACTCTGAGCTCATAACTAACCCAATTGTCCCACTATCTAACAACACTTTCACTGCTACTTCTTCTTGTATATCAATTCTTTCCAACCCAATCTTTACTGTGACTTCTGTTAGCATATTCCCATTGTTTAGGTATTAGCAAAATGTATTATTCATTACTCTACTGAATATTGCAATTTTTACAGTTTCTTGCAATATGACCAAATCCTCCAAAGCTATAACAATTCCTCCCATAGTCTACCTCCATCACATATAGATTGCACCTTGGTAAAAACCTTGTCCACTGTTGTTGTGTATGTATAACAACTATATTTGTTCTTTTTATTTCCTCTATTAGAGTAGATCCTACTGGTATCTGCTACTGGATCTCCTGTCCCCTTGGTCATATCTGGGGCTGTAGCAACCATTACTTGTTTGCTCCTTTGATGTTTGTTGATGTGCTTATCCTTAATGCTAAAGACTCTGTTTTCCTTCTTTCTCTTAGCCATTCTTCCTCTTTCTTACTTTTTCTCTAATGTCTATCTAAGTTTGTTGCCTACTCATACTATTACTTGATATTTCTGGAGGTGTATTCTAATTCCATCTTTTTTACTGTATTATCCTACTTATTTCTCTCTTAAATTCTTCAACTAATAGCCTCTTCTTATATTTATTTTCTCTTGCTACTTCTCTGAACTCCTATACAAACTTCTCTATCATCTTAATCCACTATTCTGCTTTCTTTAGTTCCACCACTTTTATTATTTTGTTATTTTCTTCCCTAAATTCCTTCTTTAAATCTGACAAAAATTCCTCTACTATTACATAACTTAAACTTCTACTTTTTAGATCCTTCTAGTCCTGTTTGAGCTATTAGTGCCTATAAGACAGCTATTTGCTCTTGTTGCTGTCAGACTGACTACTCAAAATTAATTAAGCTGTATTAACTTATATTGTAATAGAATAGAAGTAAATTAATTGTGGTAGTAGAGTAGAGAGAGAGGATGTATAAAGAGGTAGAATAGAACCAATGCTGATTTCCTCTTCTGACTTGTGATATAAACCAGACTTAATCTCTGTAAGTGCTAGTGAGCTCCCTTCAAGTTCTACCTCATATTATCTATTAACTATCTTAACTACCAACTACTGTCCTAAATGAAATATATAATTTTAACCTAAAAAGATCATTCTACTCTAGACAGAGTTTGAAAGACACCCACTGTTTCCCTGTGTGTACAGGTCACAAGTAGATACTATAGCATAAAGCTCCTATGTAAAAGAACAAGTACACTACTTAATACCACTTAATTAAACAGTAAGTAACATTTAGTTGGTAGCCTAAGTCTAGTCACTGATGTCTATATCTGCTTATACTGAGCAGCTAGCTTTTCTTTATATCTGAGATCTAGCTTATTTATTAAGCATATAAGACCTTGTTGAAGGTATTAGTGAGAGGGTCTTATTGTTATAGTACGAGAGTATGGACAGACTTTAAGGTTAGGATAGGACAATAGTTAATTATTAGTCTACAACAGACAAAGGGACCAGAGATAGGCATGTGACCTGGAAGTCATGTGATAGAGTCTAGAGCGGTCTGGAAGGACTTAGGGTCTAGAAGGATTAGGAAGAGTCTAGAAGGAGTTAGGGTTAGGAGTGACGTCAAGGGACATGGGTTCCTCATGGTGTACACATGGTATACACATGTATAGTGGAGATTAAAGGTATGACGTCAGGGCACATGTAGGAAGCATGGTGGCCTTATGGAAAACACATGTGGATGAGTAAGAGGACATGAGGTAGAAGTATGGTAGATGGACATGAGGTAAACATATTGTTGTAGCACGGACCACTTTGTATTTATATAAATAGAGGAGCAATGCAGCAAGGGCTCCTTGTCAAGTTCTCTTGTAATTCCCCCATTTGTTACTTGATAGCCCATTGGAAAGCTTTGCTTGTTGTGAGATCATTTGTCCTTGAGTGACGAGTGGTTGCTACAACACTTATGCTCTTAGATAATGCCTTAGGCTCTTTTAAGTGAATACTGACCTACTAGTTAAGACAACTAATAGACCACTTAAGTAAACTTATAAGCAAAGTATCTTGTGATTCTCATAAGAGAACTTGACAAGAAGTTTCCAATGTATTCCTATACTATATAAACTACTAGTACAAGTCCTACCCTAAACTACATGTATTATCCATAAGTTTACCATACCATTGGTAAATATACTGCAGCTACATTATTAATATTATTGTTCTAGTTTCTTCTACTGTGTTCCAGATCTATGACATCATATTATGTGACATATTATGTGACTGCAGTCATATGTCTCTTCATCTTATCCAAAAAATAAAATAAAAAGAAAAAAAATCCAAATAAAATATAAGAGTTTGAATATACCATGACAAATAGTATGGTAGCTGTTAGACAAACTAGACTTCAGACTTGAAGTCTGTTAGAATAGACTTAGCAGAGTATTGTGAAATGCCTACCTATTTGCTGATTCAGCTTGTATGTGTACAGAAGCCACTTGGTAATAACAAAAACATACTATAATACTATTCTCTAGAAAACTTTAGAGAAAGCAATATTATTCACTTGCTAAAGGACTAAGAATACTAGAACTATAAAGAAAGCAATATCATCCACTAAAGAAGAACTAGCTACAATGAATGGGCACTTGAGAGCACAATTAACATTGTCATAAACATTTGGACAGTAGAATAAGCTAGGAATTTAACTAATCAGAAGCCAGAAGAGTTAGAAATGCACTCTTGTCATATGCCAAGTCCACTCATTAGGAAAAATATATCTCTACAGTATATTTCTTGTCAACAAATAAAGCCCACCTTACTTGCAACACACCTCATGGCAGTGATGTCATTGTTTGGGTATTCCATCTTCCATAATGGAGATACTTCTATTCAACTCAGTCTTCTATAGTAGAGTCATACTCCTGTTAGTGTTTTAACACTGAAACCTCCACTTGAGATAATAGGGGCTATACTACTGAAACTCTAAGTATCTTCTATATTAATTCCTTGTATATAAGACTAGTAGTTATACTATAATTTACTAGTCTGATAATCAACAAAGATAATCCTTATTGAACTCAATCTCTAGTATTCAATAGCAACACACTATTACAAAATGAGCTACTCACTTATTTGTAATATCTGAATCTTGGGTGTACTTTCAGAGGTTTAAGAGTGATTCAGAAGTTCAATAATGATAACAATAATGATTAAGATCAATACAAATAATAAAG
>Ga0157364_1001692_pt1 | contig 19229 bp, 3 predicted proteins | sample AttsexASBM2_FD_111476 | JGI IMG/M metagenome (GOLD analysis project Ga0157364, IMG submission 111476) | Fungus gardens microbial communities from leaf cutter ant in Ribeirão Preto, State of São Paulo, Brazil - Atta sexdens ASBM2 | ecosystem: Host-associated > Fungi > Mycelium > Unclassified ...
AAAAAAATGATATTATATCAACAGTATTTTAATAAAAAACATTTTATTTTAATATTTATTAAATTTTATTAATTTATATATGATAACAATATTAATTGATAAATACGTCATGCTCTTACTTTAAAAATTTTATTATTTTCATTAGTATTTCATTAGTACTGTTATTGTGGATCAAGATCATTTTTATTAAAATAATGTTGTTTCAATATCATTTTTTGTATTTTAATATAATTTTTTTTTCAGTGTATATATATTTTCCATATGTTATATAAAACTAACTCATTTCACTGAAAATAGTTTTATATAATATAACTTATAATATGATGAAAAAGGACTTCAATGAATCATTTTTTAAGCTATCTATGATGTATTAAAAGTGCTTTATGAGCACAAATGTTATACATTTTTGGTCCTTTCTCTCGTAAACTTTTTTCAATTAATAAATAGATTATCATTGAATTCTCTCATATAATTAATATAAACACTTTGGATCTATTTTTTGAATAATTCAACGTCATTTGCAACATATAGCTCATCTCAATGTGTATCAGCGTGACGGCCGATATAGTTAACAATTTTAATGATTTGGACGAACTGACAGCATGCGCTTTAACGGGCTCCGCACTTTATCTCGCCACATTACGTCTCATTATCTACACGGCCTCTCAAAAAGATATGCTATATGTGGTCGAGATTATGAGAAAGGATTGGACTTGTTCATCTTATGAAGATAGAGTCGTTCTAAAGGAGAAGTGCCTTTTTGCATTTCGACTAGCAAAATGCTTTATAATTATGGTAATTGTAACCATAACTACCTTCTCATGCATACCAATTTTAGAGGTATGTACACACATATTTAATATTTCTATTGTAACATACATAGATTGTCTCAAAAATACACAAGGATTGTAAGAAAATAGAAAATCTACTTTTGAATTTAAAAGTAATTTTTCTTAAGATTCAATTCGCGCAATTGAAAAAATTTTTGTTCATATATCTTTTATTTCCAATGTTGAAAATTTAATATGATATTTTCGAGGTCCTTACTCTTCGTAGAGTTACAAATTTTCAATTTTATGATAATAAAAGATGTATTTTGAATTAAATATGAAGTGGCATTAGAATATCTTTTGATGTAAAATTTAAAATCTTCCCGAGAGTTCCAGCTTATTGCTTCAAAACTTCGTACTTCTCTCTCTATAACTTTTTAATTGACTCCGTTATTAAATTGTACCTGTGGACTAATTAACTGCGGAAGTTTCTTTAAATCTAACTGCCTATTTTCTTAATAAAACGATGTTTAACGATAAATTGTAACTGCAAGACATTTATAAAACAAACGTTCTCAAACGAGAAAAACTTTTGCAGATGTCCATTTCATGTTTTGTGAAACGACGGTGATAGATTGACATATGCAACACGTGCGACAGGGCAACGCAAATTGCACGATGATTAACGCTGACATTTGTAGCTTTTCGAAATTCCATTTTTTTCTCTTTTTGTAAGGTACCGTTCTCCCGAAATTGTTTATTATCGCTTCACAAATGCGTCGGTAGTACCTTTACACGGGAAATTGTTTTCCGATGGTCGTTTCGCTTTACGAGCCTTTCGAAAACACCTGCACACGTACGCGTACATTACATAGATGTTAATCCTTTCGCCATATTTATTTTCCCGATACACAGGTAATTAAATTGTTAATAAATTATTAACAATTATAGAAAATTAATTTCAGCCGAGGAGAGAGAAATACGAGACAACACAATAATAATCAATACTGAATAATATAATCTAAAAAGCAAGGTCATCACAAACTTCGCAATTAACTATAATTATTATCAATTATCTTGTTTTTTATTCTCGATTGAAACATAATCCTTACACAAACAATAAGAAGGTAATTAATTATAAAGAGCGATTAATTGTCTTAAATATTATTTGCTTGACTAGGCATATGTTTTTGGAAGAGAGAAGATATTTCCCTTCCGTGGATATTTCTTCGTCAATCAATCGGTCACACCCGTCTACGAATGTATCTATGTTTTCAATGTAATGGGTGGTTTTTTTGGAGGTGGCACGATAGTCGGCGCGACCAGTTTCAATTTTGTCGCGATAACGCATGGATCAGCGAAATTCGCGGTGCTGCGAAAGAGGCTGGAAGCAATGAATAGCAATGATCCCAATGCTGACAGAGCAATGGCAAACTGCATTAAAGATCATCAAAATGCTATTATGTGAGTATTTATATTACCTGTATTAAGTATAAAAGGTTGATTTGATTTTAAAATATGAGAAGAAACAATTTTTGAAATAATTTTTTAATAAAATGTAAAATTATTTGAACAGTAATAATTGATCATTAAACTTATAAAATTGCATCTAAACTATAAAACGCATCTTTGGATAAATATATTAGCGTAAAATTTGTCTGTAATACACAAATAACAGTTTTGCTGAAATATCTAAAAATTTAGATATAGATCTGAAAATAATTACGTAGGAATCTTAAGCACCGAGCAATTAATGCAGCAAAAAGTTTTAACATTTTTATATTATTATTTCGATGATTCAACAAAATTATTTTCAGATTTGTATCTCGATCTAAATTTTTAGACTCTTCAGAAAAACCATCTTATCGGTATAATTCAGGATTATCACAAATTCTTCATCCTAAAATTCCATAACTTTTCTCTGATTTCTAGATAAAATTTTATGATTTTCCCTGATATTTTCAATAATTTTTAATTTTTTTGTATTTTCGTCTTTTTTTTAAGAAACCATCGAATATTTTGTTAAAATAGCAATTTAACAATGTAAATTATCATTATAATGTTGCCAACACTTCTTGCATATTCCTAAATTGCATAGATGTGATGTACGCATATAAAACTTCTTTAAAGGCGAGAATTTAAATTTTCCAGAATATTTTACTTGATTTTTCTCTGATTTCCTCATTTTTAATTTTCCTGATATTTCCCTAATTTTCAGTTTTGTCATGACAATCCTGTAAATTTACTGTATTTATACGTAAATACAGTAATGCAATTCTTGCCATCGTTCTTTGCTTTCTTTGCTTCAGTTTCGCGGATGCGCTCGAAAGAATCATAAACATCTTAGCGTTAGGACAATTCGTTATCAGCACCGGTTTGGTTTGCTTCGCGGGATTTCAAATTACTTCGGTGCGTTCACTTGCTAAAAACGCGTTATAATTAAAAATATCATATTGCAAAATGTTATTCTAGATGATGAAAAATAAGGCACGGTTGATGAAATATTCGATGTTTTTGAACTCCGCCATCCTGGAGCTTTTCATGTTCAGTTTCAGCGGACATGCGTTAATAGACGAGGCAAGTATTCTATATCTAATTACATGTTATTTGATCAAATCAAAAACTGTAAGCTCGATAAATAAATAAATATTTAAATTAATTTTCTTTATAATAATAATCGATTTATTTATAACTTGGTTATTACAATGTCTGCTATTTTTTGCTAAGTCAGCATAAAATTTAAATTAAATTAGCATCATGGCGCAAAATTGTAATCTTTTTCCGCAAAATTTATGCATCTTATTATCAGTTCACATTATAATTACGTCATTATATACGTAAATTTTTGTTCGACACAAATTATTAGATAACGTATCAGATCGCAATTGCATAAATTTTAACGAGCGATGGAAGACTGAATGTACGTTAATCGTATCGACTGATTACCAACGCATGTATCTTCATTAGTACATAGTTCGTTGAGCTCACAATCGCCTGTAATTAATTTACGGCCAACGCTTGTAACGAACCAGAGCGATGCCGTGAGCAAGTCGGCTTACTGTAGCTACTGGATCGGCGGCACTTTCGGTCGGAGTCTGCAGATCGTGATGATGCGGTCGAAAGTTCCTTCCAGGATCACCGCCGCGAAGTTCTACAGCATGTCTCTCGAAAGTTTCTCTCAAGTGAGTAGATTATTGTGTCAAACAATAATTAAATTTAATTTTAGGCAATATACTCCAAGACTTAATTACATTATAATTATCTCGTGTATGTTAAAATATTTGTTGATATTAACGAACGATCTTCTTTGCATCAAAATTTTACAAAAAACAATATCAAATGTATATATGCAAATATATTTTAGGTTTTATACAAAAATTTTATTTAAAAAGTATTTAAAAATATTTAATATTTTCTAATAAATAAATAAAAAATTTCAATTAGTTCTTAACTTTTCGCCGCCGGTAATGTGAGATTTTGAAACCACAATCAGTTTTTTTATTATAAATTCTAATGAGTTGTAATAGATAAATTTAAATTTATATTATAAAAATTAATAAAATAAAATTTAATTTGATAATAAAAATTCACATTGTTAAAGTTTTCACAGAAAGGATATTGCTGAAATATCTAAAAATTTAGCTACATACATATCTAAAAATATTTTTGTTGGACCATCAAAATATTACGAAAATACTAAAACTGATTGCTAGAGTGTCAAAATGCTTTTTACAGCATTGTTCATTATGCTTTAGATTCCTATATAATTATTTTGATGGTTCAACAAATCTATTTTTAGATTTTAGATAGATAGTATTTAGTTGAATTTTTAAGTACTTTAGCAAAATCATTCTTTCCGCAGTATGTAAAAATTTTTTCAGAATTCTATATCGTTTGGAATAATATAAAAATTTGTAAGTTCAAAATTCAGGTTGCTAATGAAAGATGCAAAATTATATATTACAGAATTATCATATATTACAGAATCACATATTACAGAATTATGGACGAAGAGTTAATTTATAGTAATGTTTAAGTTACATTACGACATGATAAATGATATTATATATTGCAGGTTCTCAGTACATCTTTCTCCTATATAATGATTCTGAAGACCGCGAGTGAAGAGTAAGGATCAGCAGCACTAACAATCGTAGCGCTAGCTCTATCTCATAGAGAATATGCTAATCTGCTAGCCCGAAAATATCATACGTGGATCAAAGAGGGATCTCGTCTGAAAGTCAGCGCACTCTTAAAATATCATAAAAGACAGATGAAGTACTTCAAAGAAATCGAGATGAAGATCATGCGTGATGAAATGGAATACACATATAAAGGGAATGAGCCGCGATGACCCGAGAGAGGTTCTTAATGACTGTACGTGCTCTCTGTTAAATATTGAGAGACGTTCCCTCCCTCGCGGGCGAACACAGGCACAGTAAATTACCCTCTGACTTTCTGATTAATTCCCCACCGATAGACTCGCGTTAAGTCGCGATCGTCACCACCGTGCAACACGGTAACCCAGTAACTCCGTTAAACACCGAGACATGCCAGTGACTATGCCCTCGTTGTACGAAGGGGAAGGAGGGTAATATAATCAACGATACCGCAACAGCAGCAATTTGTCTTTGCTCGTTCCACCGAGTTCTATTTGCTAAATTACAGGGCGATTCGTAAGTCGCGGCTTGTTCCACAATAGGAGATTTAAATAAAATTAAACATGCGCATACATTACTTATGTCAAAATAGCAATTTTGAATATTATACGCAAAATTCTTTTTGTAATGAAAATCAAACTCCAATAATATCTATTATTATTATTATTAATTAGCCTCTAATACAGGATCTATTAGATACATCCTCTCTTAGAGTCTTGCAATATTATATTTTTTAAAGATCTTGATCTTTTAGTTCTTAAATTTATAAATCAACAAATGCATAAATCTTCAAAATTCTTAGATATTAAGATTCCAGATTATTTTAGATATTTTAATTTTTTTAATTCGTTAGGTTTCCTTATGGCATTTTCGACCGTAGCAAAATCAACTGTAGTTTGAATCAACTTGAGTTAATAACATTGCTACTATTGATTGGCATTATATATTTTATATATATATTATTGCTCTAGCAATAATAGAGCATGCAACATTATTAATTCAATTCAGTTTGGTTCAAACCCGCTACGGTGAAAAGCATTACTAAATTTTCATATTTTTAGATCTTTGTATGCTTGTGCTTTTGGAGTGCTAGATCTTTGAACTCTTAGCTTCGAAGTTTCTAATGCCCTTATATTTTTAGATTCTTAAGCTCTTAAGTACATAGATCTTCAATTCTGACATCCTTGAGCACTCAGCTCCAGCAAGCACTTCAATCTCTCAATTCTCACATTTACAAATCCTTTGTACTCTACAAGTTCGATGTGGCAAGCTGCCCAAAATCGTTTTTTCCAAATCTTAATCATATTTACCATCTGGCGTTTTATGGAACACCTTGTACACATAATTCGTGATGCTCTCTTTTCCGTACTGATGTCGTCGGAGGCAAGGAATCGGATAATATCCAGGCAAAATGACACAGTGAGTTCAACCGAGGTACTCACTAAACTCGCTCGTTCGTTCACTCGCTCACTCCTGGTGGGGTAAACTACGAAGCGGGATGGTCTTGGGAGAGACTCGAGGGTATTTTCATCGCGGCAGTGCAACACGTGCACCCAATACTACCGGTGCACGCATTCGTCTCGATCACTCTCTGCCAGCTCGCGCTATCAAATTTGTGGAGGTCAGCGGATGCATTCGATCTCCGAAGGATGTGATGAATCGCATTAGTGATCGTTTCCGTGCATTCTATCGTTAACTTTTCACATCCGTGACGACCTAGACTTTCGTGCCTCGTCATTGAAAAACATTAGCAAAATGTAGATAGTCGAATGACGCCAACATTGTTATTCGCGAGATGGTAATATGGCGAACATCAAAGTGGCTGTGCGCGTGAGACCAGTATCTGCTAGGTGAGTACATTTCTTTTGTTTTCATGAGATATTTTATCTTTTCACAAATATGTAAATCGCCCGTTAAATAATAATTCAAGGGACTAAGTCAAGACAAAGTTAAAATAAAATTTTATTTTGACATCATAAAAGTCAAAATGATAATTTTTTTGTTACAAAATTTGATTATTTATTGTTGTTCAAGAATCAAAATAAGTCATTTTCTTATTGACTTTTCTGTGCTTCTTGAGAAGTGCAAGAGTTGAAATTATTTGGAGAATAATTACAATATATCTAATAAACGTTACCTTTATATTCTATTTCAGAATATATATTCTATTTCAATTATATTTTCATATAAAATGTATTCTATATTTCTATTGTATAATATGTATTTCTATAAATAATAAGATTAAAATGCAAGATGAGATTGTCACTTTAGAAGTTATTTTTAATTAAAAAAAATAAGTGTAATGCGATTTCCCCGATTTTAAAGAAAATCTAGTTGAATAAAAGAATAACAAAATAATCACAGATATAATATCGACAATAACATAAATATCGATATAATTTCTAGAAGAGGTATATCTTGAGCTACGTATTGGAACTAAAAATACTTCGGTTTGGTTTACATTGAAATTATATATTAATATTCTCTTTGGTTAATCGATTAAAAAAAATAATAAAAGTAATCCTATTTTGTAAATAAATTAATTTCAACGTAATAGTTTAATATGTTGATAATATCGGATAATTGGATTATTTCTTTGCAAATGTATTTAATAACAGAAAAAACGCAAACATATATGTTTAAAATTAAATACAGCAAAACAAATCGTATATTCTCTTCTTTTATGTTTTTACAAAGTTTTTACAAAGTATACCAATGTGGGTCAAGGTTTACCTACTATTTTTTTCATTACTCTTTTCTTGCATTTCTTGCATTTGCACATAACGGTTGATACATAATGTTTTAAGAAGATGAAGATTAACAACTATTTTCAAGCATCACCATTGACACAAATTATTATAACAATAATGCATAATAAACTATAATGAAAAAATTAAGTTATTCGAATAATAGGAATACCAAAGTAATGCTAAGACTTTATCCCAGCATCTAATATCTAGTGAAGGTCAAGGTTTATGATTGCACTTTGAAAAATAACTTTCAATTTGTTTTACGCTTCAGACTTCGGAGAATTGTAAATTAAGATAGAAAGTGAGACACAAGAGGATTGAAACATTTAAATGTTTTTTTCCAGATTTTCTCATTTCATAATCTCACTTTTCATTATAAAATCTTTAATAAAAAAAATATAGATATGATAGGCTCTTTGAACAATTTAGATATCAAGCTCTTGAGATTATAAAATTCGATTTCTGCATCAAGAAATTTTTATATCTTCGAATTCTCAATTTACGTGCACGGCCTCAGTCGGTGCAAACATTTATGAACTCGTTTCTATACTTAGCTTACTAGTCGCGGCAAAAAGACGAGCGCGTGAGCTCGTCCGCGAGCGGTAAAGGCGACCGAAGCGAAGTCACCGGAAGCGCAGACGAAAGTAATTGAGCGTCGAGAACTTGAAGACTTTCTACGAAGGTTTCTGTCGCGAGTTATTGCGCGTTTATTCGCGCTACAAATCGTAATTAAAGCATGATTCATTGCACCGATGTACTTCGTCGCGCTGCATTAGAATAATTTAGGAGTGTTAATTGTAGATACTTTCTTTCGAGACAATTGAGGGTTTAGTTGATTCTTAAATATTTTCGTAATGTTCTTTATTTACACGCAAATCTTAAATTATCTTTTACGAAAGAAGGCTATGCACGAATGATGTAAATAATAATTTTAATAAAGTTTAATTTCTCGAAAAGTTGTTTTGCAATTTTCTAAATCCATCCTTCCATGCAAGTGCATGATTCGAGTGCAATCGGAATTTAAATTTCAACCGCGAGTATATTTAAAGATGTAAAATGGAGTGTCTCTCACGAAATTCGTTTGTAGCAGGAAATGAATGATTTTGCATGCCGAAGCCTATTACACGTGATCATGCAAGGAATGTTTTAAGTTTCGAATTTTATTTTTATCTAGATATATATATATATAAGTTTATTTTTTACATGATATGTTGCTCGAGTATATGTTGCTCTTAATATTGTAGACAAATCTTTCTTGTGTATCCGGAAAGAAAAGAAAGAAAAGATTCTTTAAAATTAATAGATATTTGAAGACTTAAATCTTTAATTCTCTAAATTCTTAGATCACAAAATTTTTATATTTTTGGATCTTTTAGATGTATATTACACGCGATCTCTGTATAGTTTTAAAGAGAGATTCCACTTTAATTAAAATTATGTATTTCAATGTAAAAGAGTCAGTTTATAATTAATAATAAGATCAGCTTTGAATATGAAATCAAATTTAATTTTGAGGCCGAATCCTACAAATTATATACTTACTTCAGTTACCTCATTCTTGCATCGAAAATCGAATGCCTCAATTTTCTTTGTGGATAAAGAGACGTACCCAATATTTCTCTCGACTAGTCGAGGTCGCTTAATGATTCCGAGAGCATGTTCAACGCCGAAAATACTTCCATTGACTTAGTGTGGGGTGCGACAGTATGGAAGATTGAGAGCGGGACTACGACTTTGTGAAGCGCAGAACGACCTTAGCTTGACAGCTGGCGCATCCGTTTCGTTTATAGTTGCCTCTGCTTGACAGGTATGCGAGAATCGTCTTAACGCATTGTTATTTTCGGCCTACGGCGTCGTGAAATGCGAGAATCGAGAGGGATACGCGTATCTTTTTTTACATCAGTATATGCGTCGGCCAATGCAAGCGTAGTGGAGATGGCAAATCTCAAAAGTGTCCCGTAATGCATATAAATCCATTGAATGTATGTAATAATGATTTATATATTTCCTAAAAGAGCGGTACATTTATTAACACTGCAGAATTTTTGTTCTCATTTTTATTTTTAATGAAGGAAGTAAATGTATTTTTATTTTTTTCGAAAATATAAAATTTTAAAAGCTTGAATCCACGAATCTAAAAATATAAAAGAAAATTCTAAATGCAAAACCTAAGAGTCTAAGAATATAAATATAAAAATGTGTAAGAATTTAAAAATTTATAAATTCAAATTGTTTTTGTTTCTATTTATGTAGCTTAATTATGGAGAAGAAAAGAAAAATTACTTGAAAAGATTAGATATAATTGAGGCTTAGCAGCAAAAATAATGCTTTTTATGTTCATTTAGTTTGCCAACGATTTCGTTGGAAGCAATCTGTTTCTAGCAAGCTACTCTAAAGTGATTAAAGTGCGAAGAAAAATAAACAGAGCTGAGATGATTCAATTATCGCCTTTGCATCACAGTACCATAAGTCCCATAAAAATTTATTTTGCATATTTTAAAATCTTTTGAATTGAGCCTTATTTTGTCATTAATTTTATGAATTTATAATGTCTTCTTTATATTTCGTTTTTATTTAATATAAAAACTCCTGATATTTTCGCCAAACATTTCATTATAAACATTTCATTATAAACACAAATGTCCGTTTTTATTTCAATGTTATTTTAATGTTATTAATATCAATGTTGTCTTTAATATCGATAAAAAAAAATGACAGTGCGCGTGACAAAAAATGTAACAAAAAAAAAACAGATAATAACAATCAACAATATTCATAAATGCTCAGTATCAATATTGCGTACACAGAGTTGCCACAGAAAATAAATTTTGAAATTCCTTGACTTTTCCAGGTTTCCCAGATGAAAATAGAAAATTTTTCATGAGTAATATATTATTATATATTTTATCCCGTTACATCTAACGGGAAAAACGCCACGAACTTTTTCCCACACCTAATATGTAAATTTTTACATTTAGACTCAAGATTAGGAGGGAAAGCTAGTCTACATTATTATAAACAATGGAAACAAACTTAGTACAATTTTGGATGCAAATTCAAGCTAATAAAAAATAAATTAATTTTGGAAAAAAGAATGTAGTCATGACGAAAAAGTGGAGTCAAATGAAAATATTGAATAAAATAATTAAAATTTATATTTTATTTATTTTATTAAAATCGTTTAAAGTGCACAAGTTTTGAATGTTTTGAATTGACTATAGTTGAATGATTTGAATTTGACTATAAATGTCAGACACTATTTAAAAAATTATAACAATTATTTGGAATAGGAGCAGTTTCAGGTCAATTGTGAACAAATTTCGAAATTCTAGACTTTTTTACATTTTCCCCTAACTTTTCCTGGTTTTCCAGATTTGTGGCAACATCTCTTGCTACATTTCTTTTTATTTCAAAATATGTCTTTTTAAAATTTAGTTTCTTTTAAAGATATACAGATGAATTGTTTCTTGTCTCTATAACATATTAGTAAGAATTTTGTGACTACACAATGCGAGACGCAGCTTAAAATCGAAACGAAGCTTTATCCAATATTAGAACAAGAATGTGTCTAACAGGTTCACGCGAAACTCTATTACAAGGTTAAAGCACCGCAATGCTCGTCTTCGCGTATATGCACCAAGGATATCGCGTATATAACGCAGTCCTATCTTGACGCGACATGCAAAATGCAGTGTCACACGACACCGACTGACCTGAAAACGCGACCGCCTATGAACCTCACGATGTAAACCTCAATGTCCCCGAGACTTGTTGCACGTCTTTGGATCGGAAGACATTCTTTGAATCTATGAATGTATCTTTTCTAGCATTTCTTCGGATCTTTACGGTTCTCAATGTTTATTTTTTTCATCAAGGATATATATATTACTCATGTATATATACATGTATATATATATATTTTTTTTTTTCACTGAAAGTATAAATTCTAATTATTTTTTGCAGAAATTATATTTGATATATCCTTCAATTCCTTGATTACATTCCTTGATTGTTTCTTAAACCTTTCAATATTAATTTTACATTCCTTGAAAGTCGAGCAGTTTTCTTTAAATGATAATAAAATATTTTCATAATAATTATAATAAGAATAATAATTATATTATAACTACCATAATAAGATTCCTTCTAATAAAATAACTTAAACGATAATAAATAAATTAATTTAGGGCATTAAGGCATTAAGAATCCGCGCTGTAGTCGATGGGCTTAAATCACTGGACGAACTTAAGTATACTTAAATGCATTTAACATATTGAGTACAAGTACGTTTCGACTAAATTCTAACCTTCTTCAGCTTGATAATAGAAACATTTATACACGTGGAAAACTGACTAGACTATTCCAGTTTAACACGTGGCTCGCAACCGATAAGATCATTGTTTAGCTCAATTTATATCATCGACATTTCTACTATTTGTCGTTAAAGTGGATATTTTTAATTTTGGAATTTTAACTGTGAGATTTACTTCTGTATTCGCTTCTTGAGATCTCGATTTCCATGAGACTATTCAACGTATTAACTGATCATGGATATAACTAGGAGATAATAACTAGGAGATAACCAAAAGTTTTCCACGTGTAAACGTTTCTATTGTCAACGATGTCAAGCTGAAGAAGGCTAAAATTTAGCCGAAATATACTTGTACTCAATAATGTTAAATACAAGTATACTGAGGTTCGTCCAGTGATTTAAGCGCACCGACTACAACGCGGATTCCTAAATTAATTTATTTATTAAATAATTATATTCTTCATTATTATTACAGAATTATTGACATTACATCATTACAAAAAAAAAACTCGGATTCTCGAACGTATTTATAATTAAATCGTTTATAAGTTTTTATTTGTACAAATTTATTCGGTTGGTATGCAACTAAAAATATTATATTGTACTTGTTGCGAAGTGTTACATGTGTCACAATTATAAAATTAACAAAATATTGTTGCGTAAAGCAGATAATTTTTTTATAAAACAGTCGGCTGGTTGCGCGGAATGCTTCGAGAAAATCGGGCAAAGCCCTCTATAGAATAACAAGGGAGGTGCATACCCCCGTGAACGCCACGCACGGTCGTATGCATCACGCTGCTGTCGTTGCCGCCACCGCTTTTCGATGAATCGATTCCGATCCACGAAGCATGAAAAAAATGTGCTTGGTAAAAAAGGATGAATAAAAAAAAGAATAGCTACGAGAGAGCGAAGTATGTATATACATACATGCAGACGAGGAAGGTGGAAAAACGATGCCGGCTTCGAAAATGTTGGCAAAGCTGCTTGCAGTGCATGGATGAGTTTATTGACTCCCCTTCGCAAGTATTTTCAGCAATATCATTCGGTTATTTCTCGTTAGACCGATCGATTTTGCGAAATCTTTATAAAATAAATTTTGATAACACTTTTAAAGCTACAGTATGCTTCGTTTAATCATCTTCATTTACATCCAAAAAAATAGATATCAGAAATCTATAGAAATTTCAAGCTTTTCGAAAGCATTTTAAATTCTTAAATTTTGAAATATTTATTCTCAGATTCTTAAATCTTTTTTTATACTTTATAATTACTGAATTTTTCGTGTTGTAATTTTTTAGACTTATACATAGATTTTTGAATCCTAAGTGTATTATTAACATATACTTTTTATGTGCAGGGAATTAAACTTAACTGGATCTGCAGTGGTAGTTCGCGCAGAATCGAATGAGATTTCCCTGACGAATTTAAAGGTATCATCGAGCAAGGTTGGAGACAGTCGCGAAAGAACTCGGAGATATGATTTCGATTACTGCTTCGATTCATCGGATCCTGAAGCGAAGAATTACGCCACTCAAGCGACGATCTACGAGACACTCGGCCAGTCCATCTTGGATGCCATGTTTTCTGGATACAATTCTTGCTTAATTGCTTACGGACAGAGTGCATCAGGCAAAACCTACACCATGATGGGCACGAAGGTGTATAGTTGCCGTATTTTATTATAATAATAATAATAAAATTATAATAATAATAAAATTATATTATAATTATAATTTTCAGCTGATTATTTGAACATGAATTATCGTGGAAATTTCATTTTATATACTTCGCATATTTCATTTTGACATTTTTATTTACATAAACTGCTTACGTACCATATTAATATAATTTTTAACATTTTTATTAGTTTGAAACTTTAAATAAATTTATTATATACATATATACATAAATTTATTTGATGTAGATTCTCATAATCGGACGTATGAATAATTGAGTGTTTTGAGCATAACTTATTTTGACTTTGTAATGAGACATGATACGAAACATAAATATGTGCATTAAATGATAATTTATAAATGAATATTATATAAACTATTATAAAATATTATATCGCATACTTAACAAAATATTAATAATATCAATTTTATTAATAATATTTTGTTTTCACATCGTGTCTAATAATTAAATAATGGATCAGAAAATGTAATTATTAACTTGTAATCTTATCAGAAAGAAATAAGAAAAGTTTTAAGTTATTATATTAACAATATATACTAACAAAATTAGCTACATCAAAATAAATTATATCAATAAGTTATTGATTTCTATGTAAAATATCTCAAAGTTTTATTCAATAGTACAGAAATAAGGAAAAAATTATCCCAAAAAGTTCGTGGCGTTTTTCTCGTTAGATGTAACGGGAAAAACGCCACGAACTTTTTCCCATATCTAATATAAGGAAAAAATTGCATTTGCGATTCCATGGCATGTTCTCATTGCCCGTTAAAACACATTTTGCATTTTATGTCTATTTTATCAATGTTATTTTTGTGCAGTGGCATTGCAGAAACTCTTTTGCCGTCTGAATAAACCGGTGATGATGTATTTACGGGTCAACGTGCAATGTGCAAATTGTTTCGATTTATCTCGTAATAAATCTGATTGGCACTTTATTTTCATTTTTGCGGGTCATAATAGACCTCCTCCATATATTGTCGACCTGTGCGCTCCGTTTCGTCGATACGCCGGCGATATTATTTTCACAAGCAAAGCGCGCACTGTGCACGCGCGAGTCGAGAATTACTTTGATTTATCTCGCGTTTTATTAATATATCGCGAAATGTTATTTTTTTTTTATTTTCCGCGCACAATGCGGTAGAGCGGACGCAATCTATTTGCTTTTATTTCAGTCAGACAGCGTTCCGTTGTCATCAGCGTTGTATCCGCTGACGTTTTCGCAATATCCACGAAAATATTCGTGCATACATGGATCTAAAAGTTTCGACTCGCAGATCCAACAAAAAATTAATTAATTTCACCGAAAAACTTTATTATCTTCTTAACCTTTTTATGAAGATCAAATAGATAATAAATTATTCAAATAGATAATAAATTATTCTATTCCTTTTGGAAATATTCTTTTCTTCGGCGATTCGAAATACTTTTATCTGTATTTTACAATCGTAAATCAGCAAAATGAAGTTTTTAATGAAGCTGTACTGATACGTTGAAAATATCGATGATAAAATGCTATTGGCTCATTATATTATTGGCAAATATCTGTTTAATTAACAAGCTGTTAATTGCTATAATATTTTCCACAATTCTGATTTTATTAAACATGTGCGAATTGAGCATTGTGCGTAGAGTACCATATCGAAATGCCAATATCAAGTTTTTGAAACATAAAAATTGACAAACATTTAAAATAATATTTAAATTGAGCTGTTTTACTGCTTGACTAAATTAAAAGTTTCTTGTAAATTCAATTTTTCATACCATGATTAACAGATTTTACATTCTCATGAATATTTTAGTTACAACGGTTATATACAAACACATTTTTTTTGATTCTCTCAAATTTCTCATAACCGATATAAGAAATTGATATTTGAATAAAAATATTGTTCTAATTTATTTATATTATTTATATGCAATTTGTACTTACTTTAATACTGTACTCATTATTTTAATTAATTAATTGTTATACATTTTCACTTTTTCTTAATTAATACACTTTTATACACTACCGTTATTGTTCCATCATTAATCAGTAAAATTTTAAATAATTAAAAATTATTCATTTCAGAATACTGTTCACTATCTTTACATTTCTAAACTTCGACCTCTCATAAAGTTTTTATCTTTCAGTAGTAATCTCTTCCTGAGAACATGCCAAATGTAAAATAGCTTGAATATCGACGTTTCAAATGCAATAAAACTCATTATCACATCTGCACTAACACAATATAATTATTATACTATTTAAAATCTCACTTATTTTACTATCGTATTGCCAAACAAAGTAAAATCGGCGGAATGAATTTTCCAAAAAATATTTAGTTTCCATCAACTCAAACGCTCTGATATAACATCCTCGTGAAACTAGATTTTTTGCATTCTGCATAAACTGAATGCATATTTGAAGTTCAAACAGTATCGATCTGATTATTCGTCATTTTCCTTTTCCCACTTTGTATATCTTCTTCTCCATAGCAATCACATTCGCGAAATTATTATATCGTATTGCTTTAATTGGCCGACAAGAGAGAAAGAGAGCTCGTTGCCGGATCGAATCGACGTTCCATTTCTCGAAAATTTCAAACAGTAAATTGAAACTGTTTTTGCGGAATGGCGTTTAATTAAATTGTATGGCGACCTCCGCAGGCGTATTCGCGCGCGTTTGGGAGATGCATCTGGGTGCGAGGGGATGCATGGTATGGGAGTGAAAAGGTGAGTGGTGGAGAACGAGGGTGGGTGAGCAGACTTTTAAAAGCGCAGCACGTGTTGTGGCTGTACAGTACGTACTCGTTTGTCGGATTTCAATTATGAAAGGACGCTTCAAGCGCTGGTTAATAATGCATCAAATTTTGAAATTGACAAGACCCCCCTCGTTAAGGTACCGCGCGTTGTTTCCGGTCTGAATAGATTTTATTGACTGAACCTTCATTCTTTCCACAGAACAAATTCTCTCGTTTTGTTTATCCTCTTTTTTATTTCGGCCGTTTGATATCTACAGAAATGCAGAGAAATGATCGATTGAGATAAACTATAGCTAATCTAGAAATATTATATTCTGGATAAATCTTGTCTTAAATAAAATTATTTATTGTTCTATGATATCTATCTCTTTTATGTATTATCTTATGCATTATCTTTAGATAATACTTCTATAACAATAAAAATTACAATTAAATGACAAATATTAAATTCAAACATTTTCTTCATTTTTAAATTTGCGATAATTTCATCATTATATACAGCATAACTCTAATATATACGGTGCACCTATCAAAAACTTAATTTATTAAGTATTATGTATATTTAAAGTAAACGAACTATATCAGTATTAAAACTTTGTATTGTCTACTACTATGAAAAAAATATTAGAAATTCGAAATTTATTTTTCATATTAAAAAATAAACTTTTTGAAACCCTTGCATTTTTGTCTTATAGAAATAAGATATAGCTTCTTGTAGGGGGAAGGGGAGTATATACAGCTCATGAAAAATTTAAAAATAATGCAAATAAATAAGACGTAAAATGACATAATAACTTATAAAATGTATTAAAAAAAAGTTTTATTAAAGAATAGGAATGGTAAATATATATATGAAATAATAAATAATAATTATAATCTTCCTACATATATTACAAGTGTTATGACATGAGGTACATATTTCATATAATGCGTTTATTGCATTTAGTGCACTGAATTCAATCTGCGCACTTTGTATGGTTTGGACATAAATCCCGCTCGCTAAAAATACCGCATATCCCAAACAGACGGGAAATACAAGACAACAAACTAAACAAAGAATACGAAAACAAAGCACTTGTATTTTGTTATACAACACGCTTTACTATTCCACTACATGTATGTATCACGAAATAATCACTAAGTCTTTTACACGTCCTATAGTAATCATTTTATGTATAGACTTTAATTTATGATGGCGTTACTTATTACTCTCTAAATCTGAATCAATGGATAATCACTAATATCAATGCCACTGATAATCAGTGAATTAAATATGCGATACCTAATCTAGCTAATTTTTATTATATAATCTAACTCTTGTTTTAGTGCTTAAATTCAATGAATATGGTGTTGGAAGATTGAAATTAACGTGCAAATATTGAAATTTTAGTTATATAATGTTCAAATATTCTTTCTTTTTTAGTTGAACTTCACTGATTATCAGTACGAAGTATGTCACTGAGCAATTAGTGACTGTCCACTGATTCAGATTTAGAGAGTACAGTAACAAATCGATCCAATTCACAATAATTTCATTAATACTAAGTAATAGTAAGAAACTCAAATCGTAATACAATATTAATATAATGTAAAAGCATATAACAGAATAGTTGCGAGAAAATTATCCCCATCTCTTCTATTTTTTCTGACTTCTGCGACGTAAATCTCAGTGCAGCGTATTTGTCGGAGTTACCCTAATCAGTTTTATTTTTGCAGGAGGACCCAGGACTGATTCCACGACTCTGTGAAGGAATCTTCTCAAAGATCGAACAGGAGAGTGAGCACGAGAAGATTTATCGAGTGACAGTTAGGTAAATGTATTATCTGACAAAAACTTTTTAAATTATTCCGAAAATAAACACGCGAAATTTTTTAAATCCTGACTTTGAAAGTAGATTTCCCATTTTTACTTTTTGCGCCATTCGCATAAAAAAGAAATAAAATGTAATCGCTTAGCGATTCAATTTAATGCCCGTAAATTGTTGTACTTCATTGTTGTTATTCTAAACAAATGTATCAGAAAATAAAATAATACATCTTTGATTAGTTTAATAACCATTAAAAATAAATTAGATAATATATTTCTTCATTATTACGAAGAAAATTGTAATAATCCTCGATATCCTGTGGTTAACGTGATAAGAATGTCGACGAAAATTGCGAGTTATCGATAGAAAACTTTCCGATCGCCACTTAAGATGCTCCAAGTACTCCGATACTTTGTACTAAGTATTCCGAAAGATACTTGCGAATCGCGTTGCACGTGCCTTTCCTTTCGCCACTGGAATTTTGCCGCATCTTACCACAGCTCACAGTTTCGATAAAATCTACTTGTATCCTTTATTTTCTCTACCGCCGGCGCGGTGCTTCCAGATTTTCCTTGCAAATATATTAATCTTTTTGCAAGAATCAATTTCTTTATAAACTTCTTCATTTTTCGATTCGACAAATTTTAAATTTCCAATTGCATATATATTATTTTTATATGCAATATATATTCTACACAAACAAATTTAATTAAATATTTCAATATCATCGACAAAAATTTTTGGAAAAATAATCTTCACACATCATAACTTCAATCCCGTATAATGTGATTTAAAAAAAAAATGTATAAAATTGATTCGTGTAGCTTGTTCTCTTTAGCTGAATATAGAATTATATGTTCATACATTAATGACAAACTATATAATACTTTACCTATATATAATATGATGAGAGATATAATTAACGACACAACAATATAATATTGTCGGTGATTAACATTTATGCTAGATACAATATTGTCGTTATTA
>Ga0157364_1001693_pt1 | contig 19226 bp, 14 predicted proteins | sample AttsexASBM2_FD_111476 | JGI IMG/M metagenome (GOLD analysis project Ga0157364, IMG submission 111476) | Fungus gardens microbial communities from leaf cutter ant in Ribeirão Preto, State of São Paulo, Brazil - Atta sexdens ASBM2 | ecosystem: Host-associated > Fungi > Mycelium > Unclassified ...
GACAGAAATATAAATGAAGCTTCTAGAAGGCAAAAATTGAAACAACGAAATATAAAAGAGATTTCTATTTTTATTTCGTCAGGGGATGTAATAAATATGATATATATTTTTAAGTACTTAATATAATAGTTTTTGTTTCATGATAAAAAAATACGGTTATAGAGAATTAATTTAAATTCTCAATAAAGAACTAATAATATGGAAAATTGTGTCTCTAATAAGGTAATTTTCATGATCATTTTGACATTAATCATGACTTATTGTACTGGGAATCCAAGGAGTCTCTTAACATCCAACTCAAGAGAAAGTCAAAATGGCTTTACTTTGAAAAATAATTTTTTGTTATAAAATTTTACTATTTACTGCAGATGTTAAGAATAAAAAAAAAATCATTTTGACTTTTTGTTGACTTTTACGTGTTTCTTGGGAAGCTAATCTCATTCGATCACTCCTTTCTCGCGAAAGATCCGCTATCCTCCATTTCGCGGAGGATTCGCGAATCCAGTCGGTCCCTTTCGCGGCGCGGCTCGGCAGCCGGTCGAACGTTTAGCCGGCCGGTGCGGCGGACGATCGTGCCGATTCCTCTCATTGGCCGAGAACCGGCGGGTACTGCTTGCCCGCAAGAAGACTCTTTGTTCCGTTTTTCGTTCGTCCCGACGAGAGCGACCGCGACGCGACGCGATGGGACGAGACGAACAGCGCGGTGGCGGCGACAGCAACGAGCGGCGCGGCGCGTCGCGAATTTGCACGGCGAGTGCAGTCGTAGGTCTTTCGGTCGTCGTGCCGGCTGCAATTATCGCGGGACGAATCGCTCGCCTTCGAATCTGATCGCCCGATGTCACCGTTTCAATGTGCGTGTTGCATGCGTGCGTGCGTGCTGATTGCCTTACTCGATATTGCATCGCGCGCCGCGAGGATCCCGCGAATCTGCGTTTAACGCTAAGGGCCGCGTTCTCTGACAATGGTTAACTTTACAACTGTTATAAATTAATTCTTTAATATGATTGGTTTACCATATACATTTAGATTCAGTGAGGAACTAAGGGCAAGGACAATTTAAATCATATTGAAGTACTTTACGGCGATTGTAAAATTGCTTTCTCTGCTGAACGCAGCCAATGTCGAGTGATCTATCAGTATTGGCTCTCGTAATAATGCCCTTAGGTGCAAGGGCGAGTATCCTATATGTCAAGGCAGCGCAAGATCGAGTGTTCTCCTTCTTCCCAACCGTCGCCAACAGCAAAACGAGACTTTAGTAGCTGCAATTCGCAGTCGCGGTTGCAAGGTATAAACTTTGATAAGACAGGATAAGCACATACGTTTAACGTTAAATATACGAGGTGAATAGGAACTGCTTCTCTTGTTCTTTCTCGATAAAGCTAGTTCAGATTTCAAACGTGATGAGGAGAAGTTGTATGAGGAATGTTGGAGTACGCCGGGCGAAGTATCGAGTCACACTAGTTGTACTTTACTCTTTGTGAACGTGCAAAAATGTGAGGAAATTTTAGAAAAGACTATAAAAGGAATATTTTTCTCTTTTGTAATTTTTTTAAGCCATTTCTCTTTTCATATTTCTGATACATTAAATTTTAGAACAGATTGTAAAAAAAAATATTTTTCTCTTCTGCAATTTTTTAAGCCATTTATATTTTCACGTTTCTGATACTTTATAATTTTGAAATAGTATACATTAAATCAATAATCATGCAGCAATCTTTACTTTAATAACTGCGAATACTTATTATATAAAATGATCCACCGAGAATATGAATGAAATATGATAAACTGTGTCTAGAGTTAGGTAAACAAGTTATGCTATGTATTTCTATTAATATAGATTAACTTTAATTTCGATTTAATCTACTTTTTATTTTTTTTCAGTTTTAACAATTAGAAAAAGTGAAAGAGTATGAAATCAAGATTAAAGTTAATCTACACTGGTAGAATAATTTTAGACATTAAATAATTTAACTCTCGATAGCAATCGACACGTTGAATTCTGACGACAGAGAAAGGGATAAGGATTTATAAAAATATTAATTTACTCGTTAATAAGAATTTTTATATAGAATTAAAGTCACGACTTCATTTTTTCGACGGCGTTTTTTGTCGTCTTAACGTACACTTGACTTATACACTTGGAGGGTAGATCGAATAAGGGATATTACCATTCGGTAATATCTGTGGAGAAATCTTTGTTGCGCGAACGCGAGTGAAGCGGACGATCGTAGGGAGCGCAGGTGAGAGCGGCGAAACCTGTTTCCGTTCACGTCACCCGGTACATGCGAGACGGTTCTATTCTCCCGCGGGTCTCGACTTCCTGCGACGACCTTCAGCGCCGTATCACGAAGTCGTCGAGGAGCGTGCGTCCGAGAACCGCGGCTTTTACTTCGCCTCGCCTCGCCTCGTCTCGCCTTCGCGAAGTCGATCTCGGAAAAATCGGATTCAGACTTCATCCGGGCGAAGGAGGCGGCCGCCGAGCGACTCTCTCGATAGACGCGAAGGGGAGTGCCCAGACTGATCTTGACCTTGAGTATTCTCGCTATTGTGGCTCTTCTCGCCGGGAGACGGATCGCGCGGATCTTCGCGGTCCTCTGCAGACGCATTAGTCCTAGCGACGATGGACTGAAACCTCCCTTGGCTCGTTATAAGTGATAAATTCCCTTTCAGAAAAATATTGGCCGATTTATTACTTCATACAGCACAAATCATTCTAGCAACATTGCAGTAACGATGTAGCAATGTTGCTGCAAGCTTCTGTGCTGTATAGATGAAAGACAATAATTTCTATACAGCACACAAATCATATTATCAGTAATATTGCAGCTTTTCAGAAATATTGAAGCAACACTGCGATTCAAGCAATGTTGCCGTATGAGATTAATTACTTACTTGGAGTATTAAAAATACCTACTGAACAACAGTGTTTTTAATATTTAGATTAATAAATTACTGTCTTTTAATATTAATTATTAAATTTAATTATTAAATTATTAAAATAGTCGGTATTAGATTTCCGTAAGATTTAGCCGATGGACTCATCAGGTGACGCGTAACTCATTTTCCCTTTCTCGTTATATGTACATCACCATGCCAGCCACGCGCGAGAGACTCCGTTGTCTCTATACCGATTCGATTAATTACATCTTTCCTCCCGATGTAATTACTTCCTGTAATTAAACTCTACCGAACCCAACGTCTGCGCTTCGTGAGCAACGTTTGTGTGGAACGTGCGTGCGCGAACGTCTAGAATTTCTCCCACGGCGTTTCCTCAACTTTCTGAAGTGTACGCCGTTGCCAAGTGCACAGCAACGTATATGCACGTTCATTCTCGATGCACCAATAATTTCACTGTTTTCTTAAGACATAAAGAAATCACTCTTTCTCCATAAATTCGATATGTGTCTCCTTTTACGCGAATAATGCTCGTTTCCATCAATGTAGATTAACTTTAATCTACATTTAATGTTTGTTCAACTTTTATTTTAGTCTTCATTTTTCTCCAATTTTTTGTGTCCATTTCTACCAATATCGATTAATTTTAATCTTTTATCATTTATATAGTTTATCATTTACTTTTTATTCGCATTCTTAGAAAGATAAAAAAAATAAAATAAAATCTGGAGAAAGTTAAAAAATAAGTTAGGTAATACTTTTCGTAATAGAATTATTTAAAGGTTTTAAGATGCTTATTAATATATTCTGTGAACATCAATATTATTAAACTGCTTCAAATTACAATTGCATTTCTAAAAATAAAATAAAATTCGGCGTACAGTTTGCAGAATTGGTTATGTACTTGAAAATCACACCGAATTATTCAAGTACCACTAAAGATCCAGCTTGTTTATTTAAGGCTTCCATTTCTCAGTATAATTGTATATTTACGTTACAGTCTTAAAAGGTACTTTGTTTCGGAAAGTAAGTTAAACCGAGATTAAAGTTAATCTACATTGATGGAAACGAATAGAAGATAATTAAAGAAAAATTCTCGCATCTTTTGAAGTTGGTTATGTGGGGAAAACTATACATCCGCCGTTCCGGCGTTTGTCAGCTCCACGGCAAGGAGCGCTCGAAAAAGTCGTCCGTATCGAAAAGGAAATCGGCTTGAGACCGACGAGACCGGGCAAGGGAATGGAACCCAATGGAACCCAATGGAACCCCTCGGCGTGCTAGACGGCCGCACCACGTACATACGTTCGCCTCGCCTCGTCTCTCCTCACCTCGCCTCGTCTCGCCGCGTCTCGCCTTGCCTCGCGCGCGGACACCGCTTCGGTCAAGGTCGCAGTCTGCGCGCTCAACGTTCTTTTTGCACGTTCTCTTTCCCCGGCTGTACCCGGTGTCTCGAGTGAAACTGATCGACGTCGGTCCCTGTGAATCCTATCGCCTTGTAGTGCCGCAGAAGGATCGGTTCGCCAAGACAACATGAAGTTCATCGCATTATGTTACGCTTACATTTCGTTTCGTTTCGTTTCGCGACCTGTGTCTATATTCTGTAATTTGTAAAGATAATTTGTTATCGTTATACTGGTCGTTGCGCATTTTTTTGTTCTTTAAATTCTTTGAAGTGGAATTTTACTTTAAAGAGCGGCTCCAAAAAGAGTGGCTCAATTTTCATTTTAAGAGTGAGATTTCACATACACTGTTCAGAGTGATATTTCATTCTAAAAGTTTCAGAAAGATGTCATGTGCAATACATATGCAGTATAACGATACACTGTCGTTAAGAGTTATAGAATACAGGCATTGTGTCTGCATTCTGTAAAATATAATGTACAATTGAAAAGCACAGGAACAGGGAATAACAGGTTTCAAATCAGAAACCGTGTATCTTGTTATGCATGATTTCTGCGATTCTCTAAAACTTTTAGCAGTAAATTGTCTCTTTTCCAAGACTGGCTCAATTTTCATTCTTTACAGTGAGATTTCACTTTAAAAAAATTTAAAAAGTAAGTTGAAACCTCTGTTATTCTCTGCTCCTGTTGCCAGTGCTTTTCAATTATGTAGCAGATGTAACTCTTAATGACAATTTGTTATCGTTGTATTGTTATTACATTGCTTTTTTATCATACATAATGCAATGATAACGATAGCGATACTGTCGTTAAACATTACAGGATCAGATTACTGTATCCGTATTCTATAACTCTTAACGGCAGTGTAGGTATCATTATGATAAAAACTCTGCGTAATGATATAACGATAATTACCCGTTTCCATCAATTAAGATTAAAGATCCATTTTTCATTCCTACACTAAACTGCACTAGAACTTTCTTTCTCGCTTTCGCCAATATCAAACATATATCTATTTCTTTAAGTTTCAAAAGTGTACACTACATTAATTACAAAAAACAGATTTTAATTTTAATTTCAGTTCAATTTATTCCTCATCCTTTTAAAAATTCTTATGTCTGTTTCTATAATTCTAAAAATTAGAAAAGGATAAGGAGTAAATTAAACCAGGATTAAAATTAATATATGTTGCTAGAAATGCACATTAGCACTAGAAAAAGATGAAAAGTAAGTTGAACCGAGATTAAAGTTAAGCTATACATTAGAAACGGACATAAGAGTTATAAAATATAGGTATTGTTGGATATTGTAGTCACTATCGCGCGGAAACGCCAGCCTTTCTCTTTAGGTTATTATTTCTAAGGAAGTTTTCTGGGTGCATCTTTGTCTTATCTCGTCCGAAATTTTTTTTACAAGAACTTTTTCCACACGTCGCGTTGCATTGCTACAGTATCTGTAGCAAGAGATTAGTCATCTATAGCTCTAATTATACCTCGACGGAATTGTAATTTTTTTTTTTATCATAACACAACATGTTTGCGGTTTTAAGTGGAGCAGTATTTGCATACGCGGGATTGTTAGAATATTTGCAATCGTTTGTCGATTAATAATATGATGTATAAATTTGTCAAGGATCTCACGGACTTTGTAATATTCGCGGTATTTTGACACAAAGAATCTTTGCGACGAGAGCGGCTTCCGATCCCGGCAAGGCGTAACGTCGGATTGTACCGCGGCGGCGATATGAGAATTTTTTTCACGGATACAATGAATTTTAATACATGTCTCAAGGCCTGCGCCGATGAAGGCACTTTGTATACGTACATAAAGCAGGATTGTACATGAGACTATGCGGGATAATGTGCCGAGGCTTGGTAACTCCACCACCGTTGGCGGAATTCGACGGCCAATGGGGTACGAGTTTCCTTCTCTCGGCGCGAAAGGCGGCTCATTTTACATATTTACAATACTCACCAACTTTAAAAATTCTCCCAAGAGCGTCATGTTGTTATCGCACGCGCGAGAGAAGGACGTAGGTAAGTAATCGCAAAGTGAGTGTGATCCTTGGGTGAGTATGATCCTTGAATACGCGGCGAATTTTTCGATGTCTCGTTCATCGAGAGACGGATAAAATGAGGGTACCTGAAGACGAAGACGTTGGTTAACAGGAATAATGGCATCGATAGATGTAAAAGGTAGGTTTTGATAATGATTGATTATAATCGTTTTACAGTTAGGAAAAAAATTATATATAAATGTGTAATATCTATTATATAAATTGATAATAAAGTCGAACTAATACTCGAATATGTTGTTTAAATTTCACGCAGGTCGAGTCTGAGAGAGTTTCTTTCTCGGTTTCATAATGCCAAACTCCATTCATAAATCATGAATTTACTTTTTATTTCGAAAGAAGAGTTATTAATAAACTGCCATTTATCATTCGACATGACTTCTTTATGATATTATATTTTTTATTATTAGACATCGGATTTTTATGCAAATATTTTTTGCAGACATGAACAAAATATGCGCGATAAGCACAAATAAATATGCATTTTTAGAATGCTTTTTTAAATAAGACAAATTTCTATTTTTATGTTATTTTCCAATGTGCTTTCTAAAAAAGTATAAAATTGCATAAGAATCCGATGTCTATTTATTATATGTTCATATTTAAAAAAAATTAAATTCTTTTGATATCAAACTTATGTGCGCGCGCGCGCGCGCGCGCGCGTGTGTGTGTGTGTGTAAAGTCCGGTTGCACCAACGTTACTTTAATTTTAAGCGAGACTTAAAACTCTCTTTGTCCCCATCTTTTTTCGGTTTTAAAACGAAACAGAGAGAGTTTTAGTTAGTTTAAATTTCGCTTAAAATCAAAGAAAAAGTTGATGCAATTGGACCTAAGAGAAAAAAAATGCATTTCTTCTGTACTTAAAAAAAGAAATTATTATGCTAATATTATATTACTCAATATTTTTTTATCTGTAAACAAATTCTTGATAATTTCTTTTGCTATTGCGATAAATTAAATTGGATTAAATTAAAATGTTTTAAGGTACGGAACTTTTTTTTATTTTTATATAGAATTGCAAAACTGTGAACAGTTATTATTCTTTTCATATTAATAGAATGTCGTCGCTAACTTTACAAATGTAAATGTAAACTTGAAATATACGAATATATGCCGTATTATTCTGGATTTTATGTACTGATTTGACGTACCGATCGAGCAAATAACAATTACCATTCGCGTCTGATAGTCGCCTGATTCCCATCGTAACCACGACGGCGCTGGCTTCCTACTTGCTTCCCGTGAAGTGAAGCCGCGTGTTCCCACGCGTCGCGTTGATGTCAGTTAAGTCAGTTGCGAACGACGTCAGCATTGACAAGCGTGTGTTGCGAGCGTTTTACATTGTCGTTGTCTTATGCGACGGCAGGCATGGCCAGCGCCTTGACGTTCTGTCTGCTGCTGGTCGCCGCACTAGCCGATTCCGTTTTTTCCACGCAACGAACAGTGAGTACAAGTAGCTCCGGATTCCCAGATTCGTTTGCCCGAAGACTAAGAGGACTGATTAGCCGCGTAATCAGTCATACGACGCGTCGTGTCATCCACGAGACAGCTTTGCGCCTCGTCAAAACGAACCACTCGCGTGCATGTGATTCGACTTTCAAAGGTCTTCGGTCTAATATTTATATGGACCGCACAATAATACCCGTTTCTATCAACATAGATTAACTTCCATTTCGGTTCGATTTATTTTTTATCTTTTTCTAATTCTTAAATAAAACTATAAAGTGTTGGTTGTACCGAGATTAAAATTAAATTGCATTGATAGAAACGGACATAGGACTTATTATTATTATTTTTTTTTTTCGAAGAAAATTCTGAACTGGTGCAATAAGTTGGAATAAAACTAAAAATAAGAGACACAAAAATAAGAGACATCCAAGAATCATCCTCTGTCCTTGTTTGATAATCAGTAAGAAACAAAGACAGATTTCTATGCCTCTGCTAGAAAGCTCCCTATATTTGTTTCACTCCAACTCATTCTGCCAGTGTAGATCAGTTTAGAATATTCTCTGAGAAAAGAACTACAGTTTTAAAGACAAAGGATCGCCGATGTTTGGGAGGATGTGTTGCATCAAATTGCATCCACGAGGTGTCCCCCTCCACCTTCTTCTTATTGCCTTTTCCGCGTGGACTGTCGAGTGCGCTTCGAAATCTCGACTTATCATGATATTTCTTTTGTTACGCCAAACAGGTGGATTTATTGAAAAATTGGCTGCACACTTATACGTATTAACGGCTGATCGGATAAGTGCACTGACGCGACCTAGATTGCTCGAGATCGAAGGGCACGGTCGATCGTGAGTCGCGCGATCGGCGCGTCAAATAAATAAACGCGCGAGCGTTTGGGACGATTAATATCGCTCGCGGACGTGGATCGGTGTCATGTTTTTCATTCAACTTGAGTTTCAAATTTCGGTTGCGTCGGCATGCGCAAGTAACACGACGCTTTTACATAATAAATTCGTTCAGTTTAGAGCTTCAGCAGTTTGATAATAAAAGATATAATCAGAAAATTTGTGTAACATAAAAGATATAAGTGTAATGTAATATTTTAAGTAAATAAATAAATGTTATATTAATAATAGGATTCTATATTTTTTACATTGAGAAAAAAAATGGTTCATTTGACTGTTTATTGATTATTAATTTATTGTTTATTTAACTAAATTAAGTTAGTTGTCTTTATTTCTTTCATTGGAATATGTATTTAAGTCAAATATTATATATATAAATATAATATATACATTCTGATTCTCCATTCACAGAATTAAAGATGAAAAATAGTTTCAGTTAAATAAACAATTTTTTTCTCAGTGTGTTATTTTTTAATTATTTTATTTTTATTTTTCTATATTTTACTTTTTATCAAATGATTGTATATCCCGATATATTTGCGATAATAATCTTATCTATGTATAGTATGACGTTAAAAAGAGAATTTGTTAATTATAAACAACGTCGCGTAAATTGCTTTTAATGTTTTAAGGCGTTCAGAAGGAATTGTTCGATTGTATCTTCCATATAGACCTAGTGTCTTAAATTCATAATGAACTGGATTATTGATCTTAGGCGTGAATTAGTAAATAAGCGTAAAAGCCACTGCTAGCTTGGATATAACAAGTTTGAAAATGGAGCAAAGAAATCTATCGCGTATTTATTTTATCTATTCCGTTCTGTCGATGCGACATGTTGAATATAATTTATTTTAAAACGTATAAGAGTGATATTTTTATACATTTATAATTTTGGCGTGTGACATACAGAAAGAATGGTTTTGCCAAGTAACTAAACATTTAGCTAAATCTAAAAGTATTTTGACTGTAAACCATCAAAATAATGATATAGAACGTTCAAACATGATAATAATACTAAAAAATTTTGATTCTAGCAACCAATTTAAATATCCTACGTAATTGTTTAAAATATTAAGCGAAGGCTAATCAGAATTAGTGAGGTAATTGAAGCGCTAATTAACTTGCGTAAAAATATTCTTTATTCATATTATATGGTTGAATGTTTCGACAAAGTAAAATAATTACTGACTCTGCTCTGAGTCGATTATTATTTTAAAAATCCAATAAAATTATTTTCAAATCTGCATTTAGCTAAGTTTTTAAATACTTCAGAAAATGAAGCAGAATTTTGGATTTTCCTTCCAACGAAGTCATGGAGAAAGTGTTGTGACAGAATAGCTGAGTGTATCGCGCGTACTTTCGCGAGCTCTTTCGAGAATGAAAAAGAAAAAAAAAGAAATAGGAGGGAAACTTTATGCGTGTAACTTTCGTCACTTCACGGTTTGCAGATACGAGCCTGCAAACCGCGCATTAACGTAACGGTGCACAACGCCGTTTCGTGCGATAATAATCGACGGGGGACTCGGCTAGGAACGGCAAGGCCGCCTGTCGTACAATCCGTCACTGATCTAGGCCATCCGTCCGTTAATACGACGTCGTTTAATTTGCAACATTGCATAAAACGCCCGCTTTATCCTGCCTTAGCTGCGATCGTGGGTGAACCTGGGCTGCGGTGAGCCGTGCCGCGAGCGAAACGTCACGACACTCTACTTGAGAGCCGATGGCCCCAACGATACGTTGCATTACCTATGGGATTTCATTGGCACCCCATCTGTGTTGCTGGCCGTCACGCCACCCTCCGTCTATCTCAACATCACCTGGGACGACTATCTCGCTAGAAGGGAGAACTCGGTTGTCTTCTTGGAAAACTCAGTTGTCTTCTCTCCCTCCTATTCCTTTGGGGTGATAATAAACAAGGTAACGAATTGAAAACATTGTATAAATATGATGACTCTGAGAGGAAATCTGATAATGGAATAAATTTTAAAAGATTGAAAAGAAAAGGAGCCAATGCGGATATGTGTAATTTGAATTTATTAAAATTGACAATTAATTATTAAAAATCGACAATGTTGCATAATTTATTCATTATCAAATAAACAAGATAATTTCTCGAGTTTTCTTTTAATGATTAGTTGATCGTGAGTTTATTGAATCGATAGTCGACGATCTAATTTATATCATTTCATTGACAGGATAATTATTGTAAAATGTATTAAAAAACGAAAAAGCGAAATTTAAAAAATTATCTTTTATCTTTAATTATTTCTATCGATATAAATCAATTTTCAATAGAAATAATCCAAAAAACCATACTTATTCAGATCTTTGTGCTTAATAATATTTTTATGCAATTTTTACAATTTTCAGTTCGAGTAAACTGTACGCCGATTATTTATTGACCTTGAAACACAGTCCTAATACATATTTGTGTTGAACAATTTTTAATTGAACTTCACTAATTATTATTTAGATTAACTATAGTCTCGATTTGACTTATTTTTTATCTCTTTTTAATTCTAAAAACTAGAAACAGATAAAGAGTAAATTAAACCAAAATTAAAATTGATTCATTAGAAATGGATATAAATCTGAAATTACCAATTATATTGCTAATTCTTCCAAGATGCTTACTAGCGAGTGGCAAAATGCAGAAACTAGCGTTCAATTTTAATGCGTTAATAAAATTTTGCTAATAGATGCCTTTAGTCATTTCAATAAAATTGTAAATTCAACAAAAATTTAACAAAAATGTAAAAATGCAACAACATAGATATATATTAAAAAAATGTAAATATTGTTTGAATATATAGTATAGTAACTAAATATTTACTAAATATATATTTATTTGATACGAATTAATTTGAATTAACTATTATTTTTTTTAGTAAATATTTATTTACTGTAAAAGTTTAGTTAGTGCCATTGAAAAAAATCTCTAGAAAAATCTAAGATTTAATAAATTTTTTTCTATGCACGCGAATTTAAATAGCATATAAAAATACAATATTACTCTGATTATGATTTATTACTTGCTCGAATTTACTTCCATCAGACGCGGACGTAAATCCGAGTGACACAAATCTATTCATCACATTCCCTTGTCGACTATAGAGAATACATCCGCGGTTTCTTAATTAAACCTTCGCACTTCACAATGTCTCTACTTCGTAAAGCCTTTCTTCAAGTAGAGTGTCTTCTACTTGAAAAGAGAATATACTCGTATCTACGTAATATGTAGATACAAGCATATTCTCTTACATAAATTACATACGTATTTCCATTACGATCTCGTTATACTAGAGCATATTTTAACAGCAAAATAATACGAATATTTTATGTAAACATCTAACAATTTATGGCTTATTGCATCATTAAAACATTATTATATTATTATAAATTTCTCGTTCAATAAATACCATGCGTTATTGAGTGCGGGATTAATCTTTTGTAAAGCGATATAATTAACGATTGACGGTTAGTGTATACACGATAGGTATACATCTTTAGTTGACGAAATTATTAAATAGTCGCGTACAAAACTATGGAATTATTCACAGCAGTGAGCAAACAGATTTCCGCACCGTATCGATCGACTGCATTTGACAGGAATTTTCGGGGAATTCGAGGACACGTCAGTATCGACAACATTGCGGTTTAATTCGGCTAATTTTATTGTGCTCTAATATACAATAATGCAAGAGAAATTGACTGTATTTATGTAGGGTCAATCGCGGAATGAAAACTATCATCAGTGACCTGATTTTGTCATCTAATTCCTTAGCGTTTATATATAGCACGTTGAATAATACTAAATATATTATATTACAGATTATCGAATTCAACGATGTAAATGACACGGCATTGATTGACACTGCCGACGTCACTAATACAAACGTTTTGCATTCCGAATATTTCAACTGGCGGCTCGTGTCCCTATTGCAAAATAGTGAATTCGTCTCTCTGGATATGGAGGGTAACTCTTATCACGATACAGCTAAGAATATCAGCAGATACGGGAGTATAAAACTTTCGGTAAAGTATTTTGCAGCATTGAAGAAAAAGTATCGGTAGTACGTAGAGACGCATGTGAAGATAATTTCAAGCTCAGCTAAGCGAGAACTAACTTCATTTTGAGCCTGTATTGTACGAGGTGTCCCAGATTTCAATTAACGAGATGAAAATCCTAATACCAAAATGTCGCTACAATAGTTTTTAAATGAAAAAGATTTAAAGTTAGTTAAATGAAATTCAAAATTCGTACGCTCAGTCACATGACACAATAGTGAGCATCAATTCTATTCTCTTCTATTCTTCTAGACATTTTACTTTGTATAGTTTAATTGGCTAATTTTATGTCTTTCTCATTTAAAAACTATTGTAACTTTGATATTTTGGTATTAAGATTTTCATTTTAAAATGATTTCAGAAATCTGTTATTAAAGGATCACATCTAGGGACACCCATATTTGCATATTTGTGGCTTTTTTAATCCTCTGTGATATACATGGCATATCTTTCTCTAAAATCTTTCTCGTTCGCTTGTTCAGCTCCGAGGATTCTGTACTGTTGATCATTCAGACATGGTGCCGCATATGCTACACACGGAGAATTCTACGCAAGTGGACATCATCCTCGATCACATCCAGACTAACCAGACTTTTGCCCGTAGCAGATTTGCTATTGAATTGCTCGCGGTCGGCGGTGGCGATCCCGACATACTGATGTTCGTTGATCCGAAAAAGAGTCTGGACGATGAGCATACTCCGGGTATATTCGAGGTAACATTCTTGGCTATGTCGCTTCTATGTTTTGATTGACAATATTATCTTAACCTTTCTTCTAATGCTTTTCTTTAAGGTTGTTGAAGTTAGAACGCCACCCTATAGAGAACAGGACGCGCTGAATGCTGGATCGTATTTACAATGGCGGCCGGTGTCATACATTAGCGCGTCGCGCGATGTAACCAGTTCCACAGAGACAGTCCAGTATCCACCGAAACAAGTGTTCAATTACACAAGTATTAAAAATTCGATGCTCTACTGTTATTATGGAGATGAAATTGCGAATCTTTTATTACAAAAGATAATGGTTTCCTTGGGCTCAAAAGGAGACGGTTTTTACAAGAAGACGAATTACTTGACGTGGTAAGTCATCAGTTACAAAATTGTTGTTAAGTGTTGTATTTAAAAAATTTAATGAGTTATAATTCTCTATAATTTTTTGAATTAATAAAATGTTGCATTTTAAATTTTACAGGACTTTCATAATTGGATACGGCACACCACCCGAGGAGAGATTCTCTTCTCTAGTCATTATGATTATTTCGATTGGCCTCGGCCTGCCTTTGCTCATTATGGTCATCACTGGCCTATATCTCTGTATTCGCAGAATGCCGAAACGACATGGCAATGCTTATTTAAATCGATGAACTCGCCGTTTGTGTGCCATGTGGTTTATTCGTATGTCGCGTGTACGTTAGGTACATCGCTACACAACCTATTGTTCTTCACAAAGAGATATTCCTATATTTATACAACACATATATTTTTACACGACTAGTAGCTCGAATCTGATATCAGTGTGATAAGTGTGAATGATAATTCGTTCTCTCATAACATAGCGCTTAGGAAATGTTAGGATACTCCTCTAGTTCTCTGTTTTAATATTTTAAGAGGATATATTATTTGTTGACACTTGATAAAAAAGGGAATAGGAGCAATCACATTTATTTCTAAATATGCTATGAGAGAATGGTATGTTACTTTGTACAACGAATGAACGAACTTTTTTAGATAATATGTAATTGAACGCTGATTGTATGCACGAGATTTACGAAATATACATATCTTACAATAAGTTGGATTACATTTTGTAATAATTTTCTTTATTTGTTTGGTATTAAAATATTAAAATATTATGATGATATATCTCATTGTATTTTCTGTGTATTCACATATTTTTATATTTTTCGCAAATATATGAAAACTGTATTTATTTTAATGCATTTATTTTAATTCATATCTTGACTTTTTTAATTCATCAACTTTTCATTAATCTCTTATTCTTATATATATATATTAATATGCTCCGTATTTAAGCGTACATTTTTTTTGTAAAATTGAGAAGAGACGTAAGAGAGAAGTGGTTTACACTGGGAAACACATACAAATGAGAATCCGAGCATCGAGTTAACGAAGAAGTGCACGGTGTAACGCGGTGTAATCCGCAACGCAATGGTAAATCTCACGGACGAGCTTACTGAAGCTCGCGGGTATGGTCGTAGAGGGTGCGAGTGAATGTTTTCAGGCGATGTAGTAAAAGTGGCGCGGTATGTACCGCGTTTCCCTCCGTCGCGGAGTCGCGGAGTGGCAAAGAGTGGCGCGGGGCCATCGAAGTGGAGGGATACGTTTTCATTGATCCACCTTGTGCTACGGAAGCGCACCACGCAAGCACTTACGAGTTCTGAACGGAGCATTGATCTCGCCCCGTGCCGTCTTGGTGGTATCTTGGTGGTCTCGTCGCTACGCCACGGGGAAGGCTTGCATTCTCGAAAGGAAAGGAAAAAGAAAGAAAGAAAAAAAAATCGCTACCTCCCTCTCCCCCGGTGACAATTTCGTTCAAGGTGGTGGTGATCAGTGATGATCGCAACGTCGTCTCGGTTCCCGCCAGCCAGTCCGAATTGTCCTCGAGAGATCGTCGCGACGCTGATCTCGGCGCGGACTCAGAATCGCGACGCGGCTTTACAGAGCGCAGAGTGGTCGACGAAGGTGGCGGGGGTTAGTTCGCGTAGCGGATCGCGAATGAGGTGTAGCGGGCGTGGAGCGGGGTGATTAGTTTCCGCGGAGTCCGCTGCGCGAAAGACTGGCGCGTGGCGATGCAGTAACGGTCCGCGTCGGCTCGACTGATCGTGACAGTCGGCACTGAGGAGAGTCGCTTTCGCGGCACGAAGTACGCATAGCGTAGAGGAATCTGGAGGGTACGAAGTACCAGCGAGAAAATTCGAAGGTGGACTCGTCGAGAGAGTGAGGAACTCGCGTGAGAGCGAAAGCCTCGGGCTTGGCGTAACCAGCAAGCGATCCTTCGTGCCGGCCGCGTTACTCCGAGGGTGAGAGACTTGAAGACGACGTCGAACGTCGGGCTACGCCGAAGGGGTGCAGAACAGCGCCAACGGCGATTGAGGTGCGAGGGAGAGGACAAAAGAGGGTCGAAAGAGAGAGACGGAGAAAAATAGAAGGGGAGGAAAGAGTGGGTGAGAGTGAACAGTGGTAGGTGGAGGAGGAGGAGGAGGGGGAGGAGGAGAAGGAGGAGGAGGAGAAGGAGGAGGAGGAGGTAGAGCGAAGGAGGACATAGCTTCAAAGGAGAAGGAACGCGACTGCTAAGGGAGGGTTGTGAAGTGAGAGGGACAGAGAGAGGGATAAAGAGAACGATCGTTCCCGTGTGCGCGCGCGTGCAGCTGTGTTCGCGCTGTCGTCCGCGTCCGATTTCACGTGTGTGTGGTAGCGCGCGCGCGTGCGTGTGCCTGTGGTGCCGCGTGTCCGTGAGCGTATGCACGCGCGTGCGCGCGCGCGCACGCGTGGAGTGTGTGGGTGCGTGCGTGTGTGCGTGTGTGTGTGTGTGTGTATGTGTGTGTATGTGTGTATGTGCACGATCGTGCGACAGTGAGAGAGCTGTGAGAGTTCCCGAGGAAGGAACAAAGGGAGTGGAGAAAAGAAAGACTGATCGCGCGACGCGGCGCGGCGCGGCGGCTTAGAAAGCAGCCAAGGGTGGCGCAGCCAAAGCGCGGGAGAACGGCGCCGAGACTGCCGAGAGAAGTGGTAGCGGACGCATACGTGAACGGAACCTGGGGTGTTAAGGAGAACAGCCCCGCGTCAACACGGGCGACGCGGCGCGCGGCGGCCGGACACGAACGCGTCGACCGCGTCGACGGGCCTGTCCCCCGAGGAAGGGACCGTCGCGCGCAACGCGATCAATTTTTGTTGCGGCGCGCGGGCGGCTTAGACCGTAGTAGAACGGACGCGGGACGAAATGACGAGGCAACCGAGGTACCGATAACCGGCCGGATAATGTTGTCGCAGAGCAAGTTTTACGCTCTCTTCATCCACTACACGTTCGTGTAGCGCGACACGGGGCGGGTCCTTGCCGCTGCGGTGAAGAATAGAGGAGAAGGAGAAGGAGGTAAAAGAGAAGGAGAAATAGGAGGAGAAGGAAGAAGCAAAAGAAGAAGAAGAAGAAGAACACGAGGGAAAGATCCTATCACAGTGAGAGAGAATAGAAAGGAAAGTGAAGCAAGAGATAGAAGAGAAGGGAAAATCATTCGAAACTAAAGAGATAACGCCTCGTACCAAGCCGTCGTGCATGGTCGCCATCGTCGCCCGAAGGCTGAAGAAAAAGAAGCAAGAAAAAGGAATAAGTAAGACGGAATTCGTGGCGTAACCGAAGGAACAGAGAGGGGCCGTACACGCGTGTATACACGGCGGCACGCGTATATGCACGCAGGTGGAGGGACATCGCGCGAGGTGGAATTTTAGCGCCACACGTCTCTCGTCGGTCGTTCTTCTTCTGCATCGTCGGTGTGAAAGTTTATATCTTAAGTGTGTCGTCTCACGGTGTTCGGTTGTGCTACCCTTACATCTCGAGCAAGGCCCGCGGAGGTATCCCAGAACCCGCCCCCGCCCCCGCGCCCTCCCTCTCTCTCCGCTCTCGACGTCGCAGTGCCTCTCTTCTCTCCATATCGCTACGTTGCGCTTCTCTTTTACGTTCCCAGCGGTGACTATCTACGCTGGAGAGTGTTCGATCTCCTCAACCGTAAGTGTCAACTCGAGTGTACGTTATGTATGCCTCCACCTAGGTAACAACAAGACTGTTCACGAAAGTCACCTCGTTCTTTTCTTATATCTTTCTGCATCTTTCCGACATATCTCTCTCTCTCTCTCTCTCTCGTTCGTCTTTCGGAGCTGGGAGTCGATTGTGTGTATCTTGAAACTAGGTGAAAGTATAAAAGTGAACAAATTCACTAGGTGTTGATCAATGAAATTACATAAATATTCTAATTCAGAATTTATTCGCTTCTCTGTAATTTTCTCATTCCAAGATGCACAATCGGACTCCTGTTTAAACAGTTCGTTTCCACGTAATTCGTTCCACAAATCGTCAAAGTGACTTGGCTGTCGCATTCCGTTTGCCAAAATTTCGAGTGTTAAACTATTAATTGAGAGACTATTGCATTTCTCTAAACAATTAAAGAAATTTGTTGCAGATACTGTGAGACTTATTCTATTTTTCCATGTGTATATTTTGTCATTTGGAGATTAGCTGTTTTTTTTTCATCCTGCTAGAATGAACGTCAAAACGTAACTCATTTTATTACTAATATTTTATTGGAAATATTTTTCTCTAAAATTTTCTAATTTCATCTGTTAATGGAAGACCTTTTTAAAATGAAAATTATTTTATTTTTTTAGAATATTTTCAATCATATTGGCCCAAATAAACAATATGATCGTATAATAAATTTGAACTAATAGGATTAAATCACTTCTCGCGATTGTTTGTCTTGAGATGAATGATATGAAGAAATCTGTGATATATATCAAATTACGTTGAATTACGTGGTTGCGCACAAACTTTGACAAACTTCCGGCGAACGATTTTCAGAATTCTACGAAGAAATTGTAATTTTTATAAAAATCTAATATGTGACATTTCCATTGTACTCGATTATTATGATGATTATCTTGTTCTATATCATAAATAATGACTTGTTATTTATGAGTTCTGATAATCTTCAAAATCTAAGATAATCAAATATGTAGTGTCGGCTATGATGCATATGATAAACTGTGTGACATTCTTTAGGACTACGGGCTTAGCTACCGTAAATAAAACACACGTAAGCAAGTCGTAGAAGCATTCGGGGGCGTACATTATAATGATACATATTAATAAGATAATGGCTGGCATATAACGTGGGAGTAATGATATATCCATAAAAGCACAACTGATACATTTAAAATAGTACAAATCCACGAGTTTGGCATTTGATATCAGTAAGAATATAGACTCTATTAGTGATTTCTGATTGGAGAACAGAAGTCAACAGGAATCAAGAATAGAATTTCCAGACATTAAATCAGAGCTCCACTGACAGTTTGAATTAAATAATCAGATTAGCGATTTTTTTGGCTTAGCATTACTTATATCAAAGTGACCTTTTGGCCTTAGTACTTTAACTTTTGATAAAATATTGAAAAATAATAAATTTACATTTTAGTGAAAGAAAGTGCTACTAACTTTAAAGCTACTACTATTATTATTATTTCTAAAAAAAATGGCAATTTACTTTTAAACTCTATATAAGATTCACTCGTTAGAGCCTATATTTCTATTTGTATTATTATTCTAAAAAAAAAAAAAAAAATATTCCTTTAAAATTTCTTTTATATTTTTTTTTTTTTAAAAAATTTATATTTTTTATAAGTGATGGGAAATAAAGTTTTGATA
>Ga0157364_1001694_pt1 | contig 19222 bp, 11 predicted proteins | sample AttsexASBM2_FD_111476 | JGI IMG/M metagenome (GOLD analysis project Ga0157364, IMG submission 111476) | Fungus gardens microbial communities from leaf cutter ant in Ribeirão Preto, State of São Paulo, Brazil - Atta sexdens ASBM2 | ecosystem: Host-associated > Fungi > Mycelium > Unclassified ...
ATATATATATATATATATATATATATATATATATATATATATATATATATATATTGTATAATGTACATATGTATTTGCGTATATACGCTTGCGCATGTACGGACACATGTATATTCTGTATACTGTATGTGTAGATTTTCCTATCCGGCGTGCTACTGCACGAGGGGATATCGTTGGGGAAGGATCGACAATTGGAAGGGGGAGGTTCTCTCTCTCTTCAGCGTAAGGTGGTAGGTGGCAATAAGGCACTGGGCACCACGCTGTTACGACCTCTGATCTAGCGAGCATGTCGGTATATACGTATGTATGCAGTACACGAGATCCCCAACACGGAATATATATACCCGTTAAACTCGCGATCGCTCGAACGTAGGTGCATCCATAACGATGTATTCTCTTCATTGCGTAATTATGAATAAAGGACCGCGACCTTTCTCGTTACGATCTCCTACAAAGACGATCTCTTGTAAACCATGCACTTTCAAGCACATGGTTTAAATTTCCTAAGTCTATATATTATATACAATAAAATAATCGCAACAAGAGAGAGAGAGAGAGAGAGAGAGAGAGAGATTGAATTTCTTTCAATCTTTATATAGACACACTTGAGTCAAAAATGTTATATTCGGTCAAGGCAGTTCTTCGTGTCTAATATTTCTTGTGAATTTATACAATTTATAGTGCCATATCAAACCATAACTGTACGCTGACTGAATTTGTCGAAACATTCAGTCCTAAATCAAGAAATTGGAATAGTAATAATCACAAATTAATTGACAGGCAATTTAGTATGATTGATAAGTATATTTATTTTATAGAAAGCTGTTAATGATTTGACGCTAATAAGCATCTTAAAAACTGTAAACAATTTATTGTGAAAAATACTATTCCAACCGAAATTCGAAATCGGATCTCTTATATTCCGTCTTGACATTCTGCCAGTTTTATCACTGAAGCATGTGATAATATTAATTGTAATAATAAATATATATAGATTAGAACATCTTTTTCAAGCGACATAAACAATATTAGGAGAAAATCGATCAATGAGATTAAACACATATGAAAGAAGATTAGATTTCTAGATAACAATCTATTTTCAATCATGGAGGATTCTAAATAATGAATAAATATGAACGAGAATAAAAATTTAAAATAAGATAATGAAGAAATGTTGATCCTACTAATTCAATTTATTATTCTGCTAAACACCGACGCCTTTAAATATAATTATTTCTTCATAACAAAAATAATTATGGCAAATCGCTTCCTTGATCCTTCTTCAAGATATCTCGTTAGAGAAGAGGTAGCTCGATCAACGAGGTGCGAGGGTTAAATACCTGTAGTCGAGGACTTAATTGATAGGAGCGGAAGGATTAATTTTGAATCCGATCCACGCGCTGCTTCAAAGATCCAGCGTGGCGTGCCGACGCTAGGCAGGCTAGGCTACGCGTGCTACATGTTGTACATAACGCGTATATAACGCCGAAACATCCAGCGGCCATCATGGCTCTGGTCTCTCTCGCTTATCAGCGCGGAGGGAGAGGAGAGATCTGTCGGGTCGATACTTGGAGTTGTGAAACGAGGAAGTCCGTATAAGCGCGTGTATACCCCACCGAACGGCACTGGCGTGGAGGGGACGAAAGGGAGCTCGTTCACCACCTCCTTGTTTCGGTGCTCGCCGACGATTGGTCGTGGCAGCGTAGCGCGTCATTGGGTAGACGCTGCCGTTGGATGAAAAAGGACGAAAGATTCCAACGGACCTAAGAATATACCTGTCACACGGTCGCGTATCCCGTAGAACTAGAGGGAGGGGCGAGAGAAGAGAGAAAGGTGGGAGAGGGTGAGATTAAGGGCGAGGGACTATAAGCGGACAAATCGGACCCTTTCGTTTCGACTTCGGTATCATTCGGCCCGTACATACATACTTGCGACCTGTTTCATCCTCGGTGTTAAGTCGGATGGACTTGGATAGATCGCCGGGCATCGTTCAATGTCCGCGGTATCGTTAGACGAAGGTATAACAATCAAGGCATTATTATAGTCTACTTCGCGATGAGTTGTTTCGTACGTGTCGGCAGGATGCTTTTAACAGGCAATTAAAAAGTATCGAAACTGCAGTGAAAATGTATGCAATAATTTAAGATAATGATTTTATATCAACGATCTTAACTTCGAATTAAATAAATGATCACATGATTTAGGCCTGATTGCATAGTTACTTTGACTTTGAGCAAAGCTTAAAATTTTTTCTATCTCTGTCTTTTTTTCCCTTTAAAAACGAGACAGAGAAAGTTTTAAGTCTTGCTTAAAATCAAAGTAAAATTGATGTCTTCAAAATAGCCTTAGTCTTATTTCGCGGTGTATGATTTTCCATATCTATAATTTGTATTTCTTACTATCTGCTAGGTATACTTCCTAAATTCTTGGAATCAAATTTCATTCTAAAGAATAAAAAATGTAGTCTTGAAAAAGAATGGCTCCATTTTCAATATTTAAGAGTGAGATTTTATTCTTTAGAGTGAGATTCACTCTTAAAAGTTTAGAGAGTATGCGCGGATACGTATTTTAAAGTTCGAGCAATAGCGAATTAACCGCGATTATTATCTTCGAAAATGCTCTCACTCGAGAAAAGCTGCACAGCGGGACTTTCGTAAATATATTTAGTACGGAAGAGTATTGTCGTATTGTCTTGATGCAGTAGTTCAGTAGCGATCGAGTCAGGCAACAAAGAGAGGGTTCCGCTTCACCACCTCTCACTTCGTTTCTCGTCGATGATTGGCGGTAGCGAAGGAAAGGATCGTGGCGACGAAGACGACGACGAGGAGGATGAAGGTGGTGGAAAGAGAGTATCGTAGTGGGAGGGACATAGGTACACGCGCCAAGATACATGGTCGGTAAAAAGGACGGAGAAATCTTCCCCTCGACTCTTGCAACCCCTTTTCCAAGAACGCAACGTGAGTCGTGAACCGCCATCATCAAGCATTCATAACGTACAGCAGCGTATTTGTCAGAGGGACTTCCTCAGTCTTCTCTTTCTCTCATCAGAGATGCTGAGAACCTTTTCTGTCATGAAAGAAACAACGACGTTAAAAATTGAATGCCTGTGATGAATTAAATATTCAAATGCAGACACACAAATGTTCAATAATTATATATTCTCGCGCTTTCATGAAAAGGAAAACTTTCAGGAAGTCAAATAGGTCATTATAATTTATTTTCTTATTAGTCATAAAAAATTATTTTAGATTAAGACATTATTCATATAACATTCTTAAAAGACTTTGCATTTAATCATGCATTGTGCATACAAATTAAGGTATAGTTACCAAAAATAAATAGTTTAGCTGTACTGAAAAAAAAATATAGTCAATTTTAATAAATATTTAATTGAATAACTGCTAACTAAATATTTATTAAATATAAAGATATATTTATTTGATACAAGAAATGTTAATTTGATTTAATAATATTTTTTTTTATTGAAAGATATGATAAATATTTACTTACTGTAAGTAAATGTTTAGTTGACAGTATTGAACTAAATATTTATTAAAATTAGCTATATTTTTTTTCAGTGTGTAGATAAAGATATTATCTTTTCAGTCCAATTAGATCCAAAATTCTTCAAATGGTGCTACGGCAAAATATTCAATTTTTATGATTTTATTATCTAAGGAAACTTTTCATTAGCATCTCATAATCTACAAAACAGCATAGTTTCAGTCAATTTGACCTTTAAAAATTTAATATCATTTGAATGACTAAGCGCTCTTAGAAACAAAGAGTGTAATTCATATACGAATGATAAAACCGATATCGAACATTTCATTTCCAAAGTTTTTCTGTAGATTCAAACACACCGTGTCTATACTTCAAACTTATTTGGAAATATCAATTATGTTTCTTGAAGCAAAGTCTACGGTTTTATCCGATTCTAGAATTGGAAAGAGATGAGAAACAAATTGAATCTCGGTTGAGAGTTAACCGTGAATTGTGTAACTGGGCCTTAATCATAGTTCATTGTCTCTTTCCAATTCTAGAATTGAAAAGAGACAATGAATAAGTTGAATCTCGATTAAGAGATTCTCTTAACCGTGAATTGGGCCTAAGTTAAGCTGGTGGCACACGATGCTTGTTTTCTTTTGGTTTGCTAGCTGGATTAGAATTTTGCCACCGTATTGACTGCGGTGTTGATAGTGCCAACAATACGACAATACACAGCCGACAATACGATGACAAGATTTTAATCCAGCTAGCAATCTATCAAAAAGCAAGAATCGTATGTCGCCGGCTTTAGTCTATTTGCAAGATTAGTTAATCTCGCTTCTTGTTAGATAAATTTTTTTTCTCAGCTGCGGGGTATCTTATTTTTGGGAAAATTTATATAGTAAGAAGAATGATAAGAATTAAAAGTAAAAATGAAAAATTGTAAATATGTATTCGAAAGGTCCATAAATGATGAAATATTTAATATCTGATAGGATATTGTAATCAATCCGGATAAATGTATAATGTAATTTATTGCAATAGGCATTTTCAAATAATAAGTTTAACATAAACATTCCGTTGCAGAAATATCGTATACGTAACACAATAGTTACAAAGGTAAAGAAACTAAAGGGCAATAAAAAAAACCGAAATTTTTTTCTCAACTCTTATTATATTTTTAAATCTTTTGTTGTATTAGTTACGTCTTGTAAGTTTCTAGAATCAGTATACTTACATAAAAAATTTAAAAGAATTTATTCTAAAAGCTTAGAACGCTCGTACTGAATGTTATATCATATATCCGGGTTCGACTCTCGGCCGAGGCCGATATAATATTTTTTTCGCAATAAAATTAATTATTTAATATATTATTCAGCATTATTAAGATCGTGTAAATTTACACAGAATTATACGAGAGAGAGAGAGAGAGAGAGAGAGATTTTTTTTCTTTGATTTTTCTCCCAATTATTGATCATAAACATGAAGATTATTATTTCAATGTTGTAAATAAATCGTTATTACTTAGTTATTACTTACAGCATTATTATATGTAGAGTCCGATCGAAATTTCGATTTCAATAAAAAATCAGAGTTTTGATTTGATTTCGGTCGAAATTAAAAGAAAATTTCAGGATAAATCGTACAAGTTGCAATGCACTGATAAAAACAACTGTTCAATTTTAGCTATTAACTCGTTGATCGAATTTAAAACAATTTGAGTACAAACTTTGATGTGATCCTAATAATAGATTTGATTTCTTTAAAAGTTGAGGATGCAATATTATTATATTATTAATAATAGTAAAAGAATAGATATTTTAATAAAATCTCGTTTTTTAAAGAGTATATAAATTTATCATGATTTCTAAAAATCAAACGGTTTCTGTAGAATTAATCCAAAAATGTCAATTTCAACTCCAGCCGAAAAAAAATGTACCTTCGTTAGCTTCTCTCTCCCTTTTTTTTTTGTAAGAGCTTATCTAAGTTTCGTTTTCGTTTTCGGCCAAATATTTTCGGCCGTAGGGCAAAATGTGATATCAGTCGGACTCTAATTATATGTAACATTATTTAGATGTAATGAAAACAGAGAAAATTACATGAATGAGAGAGAATTAATAAATGAGAGAGAAAGAGAGAGATGTGCAATGGTCAAATAATAGCGAGAGGAAAGGAAGGGAACTATAAAAGAAATCTTATAAAATAGTGATGTGTAGCGAGGAGTAGAAATAATTAAGATATCACAAATAGATACGTGTAGAAGTGTCTCACTGCTCATAGTACATACCAGCGCGTGAATCTCGGGGATAGGGAATAGAGAAGTGGAGATAGTCCCGTCGAACGTCAAAACTAGATTAATCGCGAGATCGTCGCTTTATCCCAGCAAATAATTTTCCAAAACCAGACGATTACGGCGTCTGGTGTCCAGAGTTCGGCTCCATATACATCGTGCATGAAAGAGAGCAACGTGGCGCGCGGCGACTGCAGCACGTGCTGACATATGGGTTTCCGGGGCTTTGCTTGTCTGGTCTAGTCGCGGCCGGGGTCTTTGTGCGGGGGTGGTAAATGGGATGTCATCGTGTTAAATGGCCCCTGATGCCCAACGACAGCCTCGGACGCGGTCTATTGAAAAGCGCCGGGCCAGGCCAATTCTTGCGGCTAATTCACGCCGTTTATACGTTTAATTGCCCTTGCCGAGCCACCTGGACCACCGTGTGCGAGAACATTAGGAACGAGATTCGATCCGAGTCCGTTTAACGGGCGCATTTAGCATGTGCCTCTCCCTCCCCCTTTCTCTCTTTCTTTCTCTCTCTCCCTCTCTCTCTCTCTCTCTCTCTCTCTCTCTCTCTCTTTCTCTTTCTTGTCGGAGTTATTGATTTACGAAAGAGCTCCTCTTTCCGGTACGTGCACATCAAGGTACTCGGATGTATTTAAGATTGCCAGACAAACTACCCGATAATGTATAAGTTAACGTTTTATAGCTCTCAGCCACGAAGTAGCAATAATGTTGGCGGTGTCGAAATGATATCGCAATACCGACTCTATTAATAGCATCTATATAATTGTCTTTTTTTTTAAGATTTTTTATTGAAGGCCATTAATTTTTTCAGATTCTGTGTATTAATTATTGTAATGTACATCAAATTTGAAAACATCACCGTTATCTGTTGAAATTGTTTAATTTTATCGACATTATCTGAGACCAGATGTACATAACAAATATATATGTTAAAAAAATAGTCAACATTAAAAAAAAATTAATTGTTTAGTATAAATTACCTACTTATTAAAGTGCTTGAATTGAATTAAAAAAAAATTGTTAACATGATTCTATTAAAATCAAATCTGAAGGGGTTAACGCAATTGTAATTATAATTTCAAATTTACTTCGCTGAAGTAAAACAAATTAAGGAGAAATATCAGCAATTCGCTCGAAACAACTCTTGTATCGTTCTGATCTATCTGCTTCGTTAAAGAGACGCACGGGATAGAAACATATATACTTAATATCGCACAGCTCTAGTTTTAATATTTTAAAGATAATGTAACGAGAAAAAAAGCGCGCGCGTGTCCGAAATTAATTCCCATTGCCAGTAGGAGGAAACGATGCACGCTTCTCGTCAAAGTGTCGTCGTTATCAACGTCCTGCTCGTTTCCTCGCTTGACGGGTCGTAAATCGCGGTATCGACGGTTCGCGAGAGTGAGAAAAAAAAGGGCGACGTGACCGAACGTTGACGGAAAAAGGAGAGAAATTGATGGAGCACCGAAACTTCGTGTGGGGTTTTCGGGAAAGGAAATCCGCGGCTTGTAACCGAAAAACGTGCACGGTGAAAGCTATAAGGAGTTATGTTGTGAAATGTTTCCCATAAAAAAAACGACCGATCGTTAGAAAAGAAAAAGATCAAGAGAAAAGGATAGAGATAAAGCATATCGATAAATCTGAAGATGATCCATTGAGATCAATAGACATTTTATTTCAATTATATCACGAAAGGAATTCGTATATTTTTATTTCAATTTATAAAATAATCGATTTTTCAATTTATCTTAAATTCTTGTAATTTTAATTCGTCTTTTTTTTTATTTCTTTCAAATTATGAATCAAATAAATTTGCACGAAAAGTATTATTCTGCTATAAAGAAAGATCTGTACGTAGTTATGCGAGAAATAGTTCAATCAAGTGAAACGACTGAATAAATTATCCATTTAATTGTCGTTTGTTCTGTGATAAGTAAATCGAGTTCCAGAATTGCATAAAATGAAAAAGAAAATAATATAAAATAAGAGATATTCAATACTAAAATATCTTTACTACATAATGCAAGAATAATTAATAAATAATTATTTACAAAAAGCAGAAGAAAATGTAAATTATATAGCAGCATTGACTGATTAGGCATTGAGGATAGATAACATTAATAATATCAGGTAAAATCAGGCATGGAATAAGCAAGTAATTAACGAGACAAAGAAAAGAAATAAGCGAAAGAGAGAAAGAGAAAAATGGTGGACTGCCTGGGTTGCGATCTCTAGCAGGAAAATGAATGCCATAAATAAAGTCGGCCGGCCAATAATTCCGTCGCGATCGAGCGACGAGAGTTTTTCATCGGATCACGTGCGAGAAAGAATGGAACAGGACGGTGGAAGAGTAAGAGGAGGCAGAGGAGAATCGAGGTGGAGGAGGCAGAGGAGAAGGAGGAGGAAGAGGAAAAGCGGAAACGCGCGATGTAGGAGGATGGACTGGGTGGCGTTCGGGCAGTTTGTAATCAAATTGAAAATTCCCAGCGCGGAGGAGACCGATGAAAGAGTAACCAACGGACGCGATCGAAACGGGTCGTCCACGGGTCGCCGTCACGTGACGACGGATAAACGGAGAACCGGGGTATATCTCGCACCGCTTCTCCGTAGAGCCGCGTTACCTAACTTCCATTCCCCCCCCCCTCTCTCTCTATCTCCTTCCTCCCTTCCTCTCTCGTCCACGACCACCCTCGCACACTGGATTTCCCTGGGGGGCGGTGGGCGCCGATGGGGGCCGTCGAGTAAAAAGTTCGTGCGAGCAATTCAGCATCACCGAGATTCCATTAGAGACACGCACGCGGGGATTGAAGCTGATATAATTTCGATAAATTCACCAATTTCGACGCTATAATCGCGTAGAAATGATCCTCATATTTATTCCTATTATTATGGATACGTTTCCGTGTTTACAATGGAAATCATACACAAAATATAATTACATCCATAAAATATGTATGTAGTTATTTGTATACGCACAAGTATTTAATTAATCTTTCTCTAGCAATAAGGAGTCTTTTAAGGAATAATCGATTTTTATTGAATTTTAAGAATTTAAAAAAAAATGAATAGATAAACAGGATTTCGTCTTTTAAAAAACCTTGGTAACGTCCAGTTTGGTAATGTTCTTATTGTTCGGCTTTTATTATGATAAAAATTTGTTAAAGATTTCACAAGTAAGTATACAACAATCTTTTCAGATTTTTATACATATAATTTAAAAATAATTAAAAAATCTGCAATGAGGATCTCAACGAACTCCAGGTTGCAGAGAATGAGCGAAAATTTCATATTGCTGTTAAAGAATTAAAAAATAATATTTCAAAATTACTAATATATATAGTATATTAGTATCATATTAAAATCTATTCTGCAAATATGTTAAATAAATAAAAAAAAAAACGGGGATCTTTCCGATGAATAAAATTAAGTTGCTATACTCATTTAAGAATCAAATCAATGGCGCCATCTAATGAGAAAAATATTTACTATTTTCGTTGGTAATTATAAATGTCAATATCTTCTTCAGATAAAATTGCTAGTTATTTTATCGACTACCTATAATTTTGTTAAAGTTTCATAAGAAAATGCATAAATTCTAAAAATTTTCAAAAATTGCATTTCTAGAAATTCGGAATTTCAAATTAGAATAATTGAGAATCTTAAAAGTTGATAAAGTATTAGGAGAATATAATTGACAAAAGGAGATTGCAACCAAAATTTAAAAGTTTTCTTCGTTTCTAAGAATTTTCTATATTTCCCAAAATTTTTTAAGACAAAATAAACTAACGGATAGTTTAAATTAAAAATTTATAGATATTTTCATTGAAGTTTTATATTATACAATATTTTTATAATATATATTGCGTACCTGTTTACGAGAAAGAATTATGTATAAAAAGTATTTATTTTAATAATGACCACTTGAGCTGTTCTTTAGCTGATTGCAATACCTAGAACAAAAAAACAATTCTCGTCAAATATGTGAATCAAAATTGTAAACTTGTAACTTGAAAAAAAAAATACATTAAAATGAGGTATACCTGCGCTACTGTTTGTTCTCCAAGTGGAATGTCATCCGTTCGCAGTGCTACCCTCTGCACCACACTCGTCGCGTCCGCATCCAAAATTATACTGAAAAGGTAAATTTTTATTTTGTTATATTACATTAATTAAAAATTAACTGAATGTTCTATTTACCCGCCATCGCAAATTTCATCCATCGCTAGCATTACTATGTCCAAGCTATCCAATACTGCTCTCTTCTCTACATTCTTTCTGAGAATCGAGCTAACCGAGTCATACAGGCAGTTTAGGACACTCATTAAGATCAACTGAAACAAGCCCAATAAATTAATCTGTGATAATATTCGAAATACTTGACAGAGTTGTGTATACAAACTTCGTTTTCATGTGAGCTGCCCATAACATAGAAAAACAAATCAACGTTACTTCTGTAGACGCAAGTCAAACCATCTAACATGATGATCTCTGCATTTGCTCGGTGTGTTTTACTAAACAGATTTTTCTCGAAGGTTTTTTGCTCCTTTGATGTTGGAAACACATTTTTATCATAGTACTTTGCCAGTATCCTGTTGCCATCATTGTCAAGGATGGCCATTCCTTTCACTGTATACAACGTGGGCTCCTAAAATTATTTTCTGAATTCAATTTTGTGAGTAATAAAACTACACATATCTTCACAAACGAAAACATAGTAGAATATCTAATAGAATATGTATGCAGTGCAAGATTTTGATTAATTATATTAAGCAGACCAAAATCAATGTTTTTTTTCTTTTCCCTTTCCCTTTCAAGAATGATGCAAAAAATAAAACTATACAATAGAGTGAATTAAACATAAAAATCGATTTTACCATGTGACTCATTAGAAATGGAGTTAGGAATAAGTTCGTTGTGCCACGTTTAGGTTATGTTAAGCAACTTCAAAATATTTACTGCGGTTTTCTCGCGCGAACATATCACAATGTATTTATCACAAATATAAGCTTCAAGGTTTTTTTAATTGACATGTATGGCAAAATAATTGATATTTGTCTTAAAAACCTACCAATGGTTGACCATCCATGTTTATGTCAAATTGATTTTGACGTGTCCATCAGAAACCAGTGTTGCTAACTGTTTAAATATAAATTTCCCTAGAATAATGTTCGTAGAGAGAAAAAAATTTCAATTACAATTCTCGATTACTTAAATGTTTTCTTGTAATAAGAATTTTCATGAATCTCATTTAAATTCTTTCGAATATTCTAACAATAATATATTATTTTAATTACAATATCCCAACATACATGTAAAAATATTTCATATAATGCATGTAAATCATACACGTATTATAATTATATATATTATTAAATTTTATTATAGTCTAACTTTATATGATAAATATACTAAAAGATTATATTTATACATGTACATGTGCGTGTAACGATCTTTAACTAGAGACACGGCGATCATTCTTTACTTATTGTTAGTTGCGGGAAAAGGCATATTTCTCTTCGACGAACACTAATCCTTCTTTAGAACCTTCGTAAGTTTGCGGAAGAATTCTGGTCCGTTCCAGTAACCTCTGTATGTAAAAACCGTATGTAGTAATATGTACAAAAATTTAGCTAAAGATTACACATGTATACATTTGTGATGTCTATTTAAATTATCTCACCTTAACATTAAATGCCAGTATATAAATGGAAATAGATATTTCTTTAACAAAAACATGGCGTAAAATTCTTTGCTTTGATTCACTGGAAAAGTTTCCTTTGGTTGTAAATTATAGTCAAACTCTGCTAGAATGCACTTGCCATAACCAGTAACTAACGGGCATGATGCGTAGCCATCATAAGCCATCATCATTGGTTTGCCAGCCAAATCATCCAATATATTCTGGTACAACACTTTTCCCTGTGCAGCTATTTAACAAACGTGATATAAGTATATAATCACAATATTTTACTGTTTCTTAAATTTAAAATATATATTATATATATTATTTCTTTACCTATTGCAGCCATTGTCTTAGAATTTGGTGTACTTGTGCAATCACCTATGCCAAATATATTTGGATATTTCGTATGTCGTAGCGTTTTAGGATCAACGCAGAGAAATCCGGCTTCGTTAGTCAACTCTGGATGTTTTTTCAAAACTGAAGGTGGTCCCATTGGGGGCGTCACATGGAGAAAGGAATACTAATACAATATAACAAGAATATTAAATTTATATCGATAATATTTAATCTTTTATAAATAAATATACTAATCATATTATTGATAAAACATACTTCCTGAACTAATATCTCTCCCGGTGAATTTAGTTTCTCGAATGTGGCTTGTCGTTTGCTCGGGTCTATCTTTACCAGATTCGTTTGAAGGTTGACAGTGATGTCTCTTTGTTTACAAACGTCCCAGAGGGAATCGGCATATTTTTTAACTGCGAATATAACTGGCAACGCAGTGTTATATACGACATCAATGTTATTTCGCAATTTGTGCTTTAAGTAAAAAAATAAATAATTAATTGAAAATTCTTCTTGCAAGTTAACATATAATTATACAGGCATACATTGCGGTAGTAATCCTCGGCAATATAAGTGATCTTTTGAGGTGCACCCGGGCATTTAACTGGAGTATTTGGTAACGTGAATATCGCAGTTCCTTGTCCAGTGTTTTTTATTTTCTGGTAAACATGGGATACAGTATCAGGTCCGTAAATAGAACATACTTGTGCATCAGGATCATATACACTGTCCAACAGACCTGGAATCTATGAAAAATATTTTTGCATCGTTTTGTAAGTATATTATACAAAGTAAGTATATTATACAATTCAGTTACTATCTAATGTCTTACTTTGTCCCAATACAATTGCAAACCAAGTGCAACGATCATAATGTCATATTGTATAGTATCTCCATGATCTGTTGACACTTTGTTAGCGTCTGGTTGAAATTCGACGACGGAAGTTCTCAACCATTTCGCTTTCTTTGGCAAAACATCTTTCATATACTTTTTCGATGATTCATAAGAACTGATACCACCACCAACCAAAGTAAACAAGGGTTGATAATAATGTACCTAAAAAAATGTTTTTAAATTGTCGAATAAAAATATATAATGTGATTTTTATTTATTACATCATTGGGTTCCAACACGATAACTTGCTCTAGATTATTGATTTTTCTTGACAGTTTTGCAGCCATTGAACAGCCAGCGGTACCGCCTCCAATCACCAGGATTTTGCAACTAATGCGATAGATTTATGTATATTAAACTTAAATAAGTATTTATAGACGATTCTTTCATTTAAGATTGATTAAGTACAATCTAAAATACATCTTAAGACATCATGAATTAATTAAAGAGCTATATCAGTATTTTAAGACATTATTTAAGATGCTCTTAAAACAAGAACAGACTATAAATACTTAATAAATGACTTATTTTCTGCTCATTATCAGTGAAACAAATTGTACTTACGAATGATGGATCTGCCTATATTCATTTCTAAGCGACATACACTTTGACAACATAAGATTGTGAGACAACAGTAGACGAGACATGATGTATTCTAAAAGTCAATTATGTGATTCTGTATAAAGAATAAATATTCGAGTGCCTGTAAAAAATTTGTTCAGATATAAGATATGCATGACGCGATAAAAAAATGTTAACCCAAAGCCAGTAGGCCGATTCGAGACATCCATACCTTGTTTACATACGAGCGAATCTATTGTTATAGGTTAATTTCTTATGTTTGTTCATCACTCATCACCCACAGCCATCTCGTGATATTGTGAACCACTCGAAAAAAAAGATTAATCGAAAATCATAGCTTCGAAGGTACGCCGTCCACGTTGCAATCCTTCGCATATGTGACGTCTCGTGCATTATCACGAGTGAAAATTGTTACGATCTTGGAGAAGCTCTTCATGCATAAAGACAGATTTACAAATACAGATATGGGATCTTCGAGGGCTTCTAGGACTCCTCAAAAGAATCGAACGACGCAAGAGGAAAAGAGATATGTATGTACATAAAAAAATATTCAATTGGTTGATGAAATTTTTTAAATGCTCGAATAGCTCGAATATGTGTATATGTTTTGTGGCTCGAGTATTATCTTAATTTTCGTTACTTTAAATATTTTTTTAGATAAAAAAATCATATGCTTATAATATTAATTATGATATGTATTGTAATATACCTAAAAAAAATTGTGTTTTCAAATTCAAATAAAAATATATAACGTGATTTTTATTTATTATTTATATCATTGGGTTTATTACTTACATATTGGATACATATGGATTATTATAATACTTACTTTTTGAATATTTTTAAAATAGAGAATTTTTATGGTTTTATGCCAACTATGGATAAAGTACCGTAGATATTCGAAATCTCAAATTAATAGGTCAATTCTAATCAAAATCGTAAGACTCATAATTTGTTCTCGTAAAACTCATAAGAACTTATAACTAGTATTCTAATTTTATGCGTATATATCGTAAAACGTAAGATTATTCGTAAATATTTATGATTTCTTGTAAATCTTATGGCTAGTAAAAAGCTCTGTAAAAATATCGTATAAAGATATATATATTTTAAAATTATATACATAAAATTATATACATTATATATTTTAAAATTCTTATAAATCTTACGAGAATGTATTACGAATCTTACAATTTTGTTTAGAATTTAGGCATAAGTATTAAAATCAAATTTACTTAATTATTTACAGCACAACGAATCAATGTTTCAAAAACTTTAAAATGTATTTTCCTTGCCTATTATATTTATAATGTTATATTTATGATATTTAAAAACCTTAAAAAGAATTTAGGGTGTCATATTATATTATAGATTCGGCATTGCTGTAGTATTCGAAATTGATAACATCTTGAAATTTGAATCTTTATCGAGATTATTCGAAATTCTAATCGAGATACGTTTATATTGCAAAAAAAGATTAATTGATTACAAATGAAAAAGAGGGTGCTATTACATGACAGTCGGAATTTCGGAAAACGGAATCTTAGAAAAGTTATTCGACCAATCAGAATCATTTAAGTTTAACCCAACAAACGAGAGAATGGATTGAAATGAATTGAAATGGATTCAGATTTTCAGAAATATTGGTTCACGAATGTTGAAATGAATGCTTCTCAATCCTGAATGCATTTTTATTCATTTATAGGAACATATCTCTATTCCTTTCAATCTAAAAATAATATTAGCTTTTTCTGTGTACAACACACAATTGTGAATACTGTTTAATTCAAAATTTTGAATAGGAAATGCAGTTTTTCAATCCAATTAGATTCAATTGAATCCAATTAAATTCAAAAAAAGTATTCGCTATTTAAAATACGTATTCGAATAGAAGAAAATTTCAATCCATTTTAATCCATTCTCATTTGTTGAGAACACATTATACAAATGATTCTGAATCGTCGTATTTCCGAAATTCCGATTGTCATGCATTTTAAGACATATAAGAAGTACCCAGCAAACGAGAATGGATTAAAATGAATTGAAATGGATTCAGATTTTCAGAAATATTGATTCACGAATTAAAATGAATGCTTTTCAATCCTGAATGCATTTTTATTCATTTATAGGATCTTTATGCCTTTAAATCTAAAAATAATATTAGCTTTTTCTGTGTACAACACACAATTGTGAATACTGTTTAATTCAAAATTTTGAATAGGAAATGCAGTTTTTCAATCCAATTGCATCCAGTTGAACAATTAAATTCAAAAAAAGTATTCGCTATTTAAAATACGTATTCGGATAGAAAAAAATTTCAATCCATTTTAATCCATTCTTGTTTATTGGGTACTCATATACGAGATAAAAGGTAAAGAAAATCACCTCAGTCTGCCTTAGCGATAAAGAATGTGCTCTCTTTATTAAATTTTCGTTTTTTATAACTACACAGAAATGAATAACATATACGGAATAATTAAACGACTGTACAAACGCGCGAAAACAATTTCAAGTTTGCGTTGCTATATTCATACTCATAACATATTCATAAGCAACATGACGGGACGTATTCACGCATCGCGAGGTCTGGAATGAAGTTGCGCGCGGAACTTCCGCCCCCGTTGCTCTCATGATTGCTCTCGCGTTCAAGTGCGTGCACATTTCTAAAACTTATATGTCTGGATCAAGAATGAAATGTAAGTGGCATGAAATTAACGCTTACGGAGGGACAGGGTTAAAAAAAAAGTCTTTGGCAGTTGGTTTTAATGATCGTTTCCTTCTCTCATTTATTGAGGATAACTTTTTGAATGTCGCCTTAGGCAAACTTGGCCCGATTCAGCCGGGTCCCCCGGATCGCGCCGTCAACTTCAACCCGCGACCTATTTGCAGACAGCTTCGAGTCACGAGACATGTGTCTCTAGAATAAATTAAAAAAGGAAATGAAAAAAAAATAGATAAGAAAGAAAAATACGAAGCGGAAGGTGAGTTCGTCGGTTAGGAGGCGAGTTTCGAAGGCCTCTATTCAATCGCCGCAGACGAATTACGCGAACCCTCACGTTATAGATGATTCGTCCTTTACGCCGAACACAATACATTCTTCAACGCGATTATATATCGTATGATACTTCGACGAAGGGAATTTACACTTTGGCGAAAATAAAAGCCGGAGTATAAGTCTAATGTAAAGGAAGAGAACATAAATAAAGCTTCTACGAAGCATAAATTAAAAAAAAGCGTTATCCTAAAAGTTAAATTCCTTTTAGGATAAGATGGTACAATTTTAAACGTAATACAATTCTAAATGGAATAAAATTTGAATTCAACTTTTGAGCTTCAAGTTTGGTAATTCTTTCATTGTATGGAAGGTACTGAAGAATATTAAATAGGAAAAGATTAATTTTGAATCTTGAAAATTGAATTCAATCTTATTTCATGAATGTGGTGCAAAATTATATCACATTCGAAATTGTACAATCTTATCTGTCGTTTTAATTTATGTTTCCTAAAAGTTCCTGTCGTTCTTCCCTTATATTTGAAACTTTGATCTTTTAATTTCGCCATGAGATACCCCAGAATATTCATTAGTATAAGTGTATCATGTTCTGTCATATAATTTCTTATTTTATCCTTCAAGGCGATGAAACGGCGATCGGACGTATGGTGTAAATCTGAAGAACTCCTGCGATGATGGGAACGACCTCAAAGAATAGCCTCGAGCATAAGGGAGTTTTTTTGGGCGCGACCGGGGAATATTTGCAAGATTACGTGAGAGCGGTAGTTTAGTTACATTCCTTTCTCTCTCTCTCTCTCTCTCTCTCTCTCTCTCTCTCTCTCTCTCTCTCCGCCTCTCGCTGTGTAAACGTCGGCTATTATTTCTCTAAATCCTTACAAGCTAGAATTATTATGTACAGCATGTGGACACGATTTCCGACTTTCACTTATTGTTAATCGGCCATTCCTCCTAGGAGCACGATTAGCACACAGGCTTACTCGTCTCATCGGCGTATCGCACGATATATCATAATCAACGACGGAGGAAGTTTTCCTCCCTTTTTCTTGACGACAATCGTTCGGACGTTACTTTATGATTTTGGACAAGAGCCATTGTGAAGAGTATGTGGATGTCAACTGATTAGAAGCACATTAATTAATATTGATTGAAAATATATTCACATTTCCCTTTTTCAATTTTAAAACAAAGAAAGATTCATAGGAATGTAAGAGTTGGTTTATTTGCAATTTTTGATTCTGTAACGAATCAGAAAAACTCCCACTAGGATAATCATTTGATTACGTACTGCCTCTTTTACATACAAGATTGTAAATACGTAAAAAAAAATATTGTTTTTATCGAACTCTATTCAACGGCTCTCATTGTCCCTTGCAATATAATTGCGCTAATTACATATGTAGGCGAAAAATACCTTTCTTGTGTGCAGTTGAAAAATGAAATCATTTTTAATGAAAGAAGACTGTCCCTCCACATAAGTAAATTCGCAAACGCAGTAGCCAATTAAAAACAATCGATAGTATCATTGATGATTTCTGATTGACTGCTGCGTTTGCAAATAACATTTTATGATTGTGACTTATGTAAAAAGAGAAAACGAAATCTAATTTTGTTTTTTCTTTTTTGTTCTCTATCTTTCTTTCCTTCTTTCAGTTTCTCCTTTTTTCAACTACAAGGCTTGATCATTACACGAAAATGCACAGCGACGTGATAAAATAGACAAGCTACTCCATTCTCTCTTTCTTTTTCTTCTACAATAAGAATTAAAAATATTCCTGCCGTATCGTGAGAGAACGTGCAGCATCGCAATTTTATCGCGCCGGATAATTCGATCGCAGTTCAATCGAATACATAACGTCGAAAAACATTTTCACAACAATATAATGTGATCTCTGTAACTATATTATGTGATCGTCGTTAGATACACACGCGTATACAATGTCGACACACGCACGTTACAAAAAAAAAGAAATGGGAGATGTGTCAATGCGCATACATAAATCTCATTTTCGCAATAGAGCGATACGAATATCCTAATAACAAGATTAATTCAATTTACTAATCCAATATCTCTGCGTTTCTCTCTCTCTCTCTCTCTCTCTCTCTCTCTCTCTCTCACACACACAATTTTTCGCAGTATAAATTCCATTAATTGCTGACTCTCTATAGTAAGAGATGCGACACTTCTAATCTCTTTCTTATTTTTCTCTTATTCCGTTGTCATTGGACGAGATACAAAAATGTTCAATTCGTAATTCATACTTGTGGCATAATTGATACTTAACTCAGGCTTAACTTAAGTTGATCATTATTTCTTAAAAAAAGGGAAAAAAGAAGTATGATTGAGACAATCATCTGAGCGAACACTTTGATCCTACGTGGCATCCGCTAAACAAAATACAATTGGTGCGTATTGTCGAACGAAATATTGTACATGTGTTTAATTGAACATGAGTGATTGCGCGCAATCATACATCTTACAGAGGCATCCGATGCGCGTGTTTTATGTCTGTGTGTTTTATGTGTACGGGTGCGTTATACGCGCGTCTTTTGTACGCATTCAACTATGCATAAGATCGTGCACGCAGTAATTATTCTCATTTGGTTTCTTTTGGCATTACAAAATAATCTTATTTACAGTCTGTTGATGTAATATCAATATTCATACTTCTTTATACTAAATTACGCGATAGAGCATATTATGTTTATTTACTATATTATGCAGGTAGGGAACTATTTACAGAATAATAAAATGATAATATAAATATACCGTTGGGTATCGTCGAACAAATATTTTACTGCATGTATATGCGTGTAAGTGTAAATCGAGTGAGTGAGTGAGTGAGTGAGTGAGTGAGTGAGTGAGTGAGTGAGTGAGTGAGTGAGTGAGTGAGTGAGTGAGTGAGTGAGTGAGTG
>Ga0157364_1001695_pt1 | contig 19219 bp, 7 predicted proteins | sample AttsexASBM2_FD_111476 | JGI IMG/M metagenome (GOLD analysis project Ga0157364, IMG submission 111476) | Fungus gardens microbial communities from leaf cutter ant in Ribeirão Preto, State of São Paulo, Brazil - Atta sexdens ASBM2 | ecosystem: Host-associated > Fungi > Mycelium > Unclassified ...
CTGACATTTTCAATCGAGAATAACTTTATGATGCAGATACAAATCGACTAATGTTTCTATGGGGTTATGTTGACAGATGCCCAAGTTTATTGTATGACGTCTATGATCTATTTATTTCGACCATCACTTACCGCTAAAGCCATGTATAGGAAAACGGCGGAAGCAAAGTTGTACACCTAATAACAATTCGGAAATTAGACGTTTGTTATAATAAAGTTCCTTATCAAGAATTATGATATTTTTCCATTAAAGGCATATCCAAATTGCAATCTGTGCAATCCTTATCACAGAGTGGACAGATGTATTCCAACGAATGTGGTGATTGCGATATTCAGCAGTTTTGATTTTTATTCCACATATGTATTACCAAATTTATATCTATTTATTGTATATCTTATTAATTAAGAATACATTTTAAATGTATTATATTAATTAAATTTTAAACATACATTAATTGTTTAAATTTGACTATTATATGCCCTTCTATTTTCTTTATTATCGTATTTTTTTATATATGCGTTTATGTAATATATAATTTTATATAATTTTATATAAAGATTCATAAAAAATGAACAAACAAAAACAGCAAAGCGAATTTTGTGAATAATAACCCTAATGAAAATTTTTCTTATAATTTTTATACGAATTATAACATTTTTCAGAAATTCTCGAAAATATTTGGAAAGTTTATATCTTCTTTCAGAATTGTTCATACAAGTGAAATATTCTGAAATATTCTGAAATTTCTCATCCCATTTTGAAAAATATTTTTAAATTATTTAGATTATATACGTTTAGATTATAAACATTTCATCAGAAATTATACTTACAAAAAAATTTTAGAAATCTTACGATATTTCATATATAATATAAAAAATTCTGAGAACAGATATAGATTTTTTTTGAGAAGTATTCCAATTCGTATAAAAAATGAGAAAGTTATAAAATTATATAAAAATTCTGAAAAATTATACGAAAAATTCTGAAAAAAATTTTCATCAGGGAAGACAAAAATTGGATCAACAGCTCACAGAAATTGATTTTATCCATCTAGGATAGAATTTGGGCATGATGTTGGCTACTGTATGACATGTATTGAAATTAATATTTTTTTTTAATTACTATGAAGCTGCAAAAAATTCATTTTTATTTTGGCGCGTGTACACGAATTCATTTTTCTCCATCTTTCGGATTACGTGTATTTCTTTTTTATTTATTTATATTTCACACTCTCTCTCTTTTTTTTTATATATGTGTTTTTTTATAGAGAGAAAAAATCAAATATAAAAAAATATATATTTATTTTTTTATATATATATATATATATATATATATATATATATATATATATATAATAAAGACAACTGCTATTATTCAGTAAAAAAAATAGTTTATTATATAGGAAATTGCGAAAGTTTCATAATTAAAAAAATTTTTTTGAATTGGGAATCTTCCCTTATTGATATACATATTTAAATCATTATGTGCAAAGAAATAATATATAATATTGTCTTTATAGATGACATTGTGCGCCAAGACAATAGCAGCAATGACTTCGCTCATCATGATGTAAGAGAGATCTTCTAATTTATACATATATATATGTATACATGTTGATTGTAAGGATTGGATATTATTGTTAATAAATTAAATATTTTAATGTATTTATTAATTGTTTTATAAGAAGAATGTAGTGTAGTATATGTTTATAAACGTATCGTATGAATTATCTATAAATGATTGAAAGAATATTAATTGATAAATTCTTTGATTAATTGAAAAATTTCTGATAAATTGGAATTCGATTTTTTAAATCAAATATATCAAAGGAAGTTATTATTTATTGCGACATTAATTGTATGTATTATTATACATAGTGTTCCTTAAATAGCCGACACTAATCATATAGCGCTATTCCTGATCAAAAATTGAATTGAAAAGTCTCTATCATTTTGCAACTTTCATAATAGTTTATAATTAGGTAACCGGATACGCGCTTATGCAGCAGTTTTTAAAAATTAATATTTCCTCGTTGCGAAAATTGCAAAATTGTAGAGGACTTTTCGATTCAATTTTGATCAGGAATAGGGCATGATTAATGTCCGCTATTTAAAAAACACTCTGCATACGTATAGTTAAAAGGAGTAACAGAATTATTGACACATTTTAGGCATATGAATTTCTGAATTGACTGAACAGAATAAAAAATTGTTTTACAAGATTAAAGTAGACGTAAAATTAGAAAGTGGGGCAAATGATTTTTACTAAAAATGAAAAAAAAAGTTGAAAATTTTTTAGTTCGTAGACCTATGTAACATAGACATTTTCTTAATATAAAATTCTACCCTAGTAAAAATTTCATTACAAATGGATGGAATGTGCATTTTATGTATACAGTATATCATTTTAATTGACGCATTAAAATATCTCTTGAACAGTGAATTTTAAAGAAAAATGTTTCAGACAAAAGTTACATTTGGAAGGGGATATAAGATGTTACTACTACTAAGATGTTACTACTACTACTTACTTTGATCTTAGAAAGTTGTTTCAAAGTCACGTAAAGATCAATTTCTTAAATGGAATTCCATATATTTTATTGCATTCTTATAATTTACCTCGAGCTTTCCAAAATACTATAGATCAAGGGTATTGGCGGTTGTATCTCTTATTTTCATTTTTATGTAGAAATGTAATTTTTAGTGTAAAAATGAAAATAAGAGGAACAATCTTCAATGATCTTAATTTTGACAAATGTTATCCAAATCATGATCTTGAATAACATTAAAGATTTTAACCGTGTTGATTGGATACCTTATAATACTTAATGCCGGCGGTACGGTAAGCTTTATAATTTAAAAAATACTTAATGAAAATAAACTTAATTATAATAATTAATTATAATATTTTGGAGAGCTTTCAAGATAAACTACAAGAATATATATGCAATATATGGAATTCTATTTAAGAAATTAATGATGATCTTTACGTGACCTTGAAACAACTTTCCCAGGTCAAACCAATAGTCTTATGTCCTCTTCCAAACCATATAATTTTTGTCTAAAAACATTTTTCTTTAAAATTCACTTTTCAAAAGCTTATTTTAATGCATCAATTAAAATGATATATATGTATACAGGTCTTGAAAGTTTTTGCCAATCACTTTTGTGTAAATAGAGCGGACTAAACTGAGTAGAAAAGTTCTCTACCATTTTGCAATAGTTAATGAAATACTGATCGTTAAAGACAGCCGAATTAGCGCATCCGTTCGGTCTACTAATACCAAAGTGTACGCCCATTGATGGCATGCGAGTCGCGGGGAGTAAGAATAGTTTAGCAGGCACGCCAGTCAAGTCATAACATGGAGGCTTGCGTGCGCGGCGCGGAGTGCTTGATGCCAGGCAGTCCCCACTCCCAACGCGCCAAGTATTTGCGATGGATATTCGGTGCTTTAAAAATTAATATTTCGATTGCGAAAATGGGGAATGAATGAGAACTTTTCGAAAGCTCACTTTAATTTTCACTCTAAAACGGTTCATTCTAAAACGTTAACCCACGGTTTTTTTATACTTATACTACGTACTAATTTTAATAATCATTATGGTTAATTAAATAATATATTTTTTGCGTATGCGTGTCACATACGTACATACTAGAATGATTGTTATTTTAACATTTGAAATTTAATTAGGATAGGAGTTCAACCCTAAAACGATTGAATATCTCAAAAAAATAATATCATATTTTTAAAAATTTTTTCAACAATTTTAACCCGAGCTACCGGAGCACGGATAGACGGCAAAACACCTTTGTGAACAAAATTCGACCGCAGCTCTAATTTTTAATTAATTTTAAAGTTTTTTTTTAATATGCTCGAAATTGAATGAGTTAAAAACCCATTTCGCGTAAATTTTGATCACGGTTGCCGATCCAATGAAGTGAGTAGAAGAAATCAAAATTATACGATATAATGAATATTCATTGAACTGTAATCAAAATTTACGCAGAATGAGCTTATAACTCATCATCAATATCGAGCAAATAAAAAAAACTTTAAAATTGATTAAGAATTACATCGTCAGCCTAATTTTTCTCCTATATAGAGTAAAAAAAAATTGTTGTAACCATTGTTTTCCCCCCCCCCCCCCCCAAAGAAAATTATCGATTGCATGCACGTTATAATCAATTAGATGTGAAGTCGCTAATTTTCTCACAGGATAAAAAGCTGGTTCCCCACAACTCTGGTTCATCTTATATTGTGCCTCAGCACAGAGATTGTTGGCGTCTGAGAAAGCTTCTAGTAAACAATCATATTCTCAAAATGGCCGATTGAACCAAGTGCGGAGTAATCGAAGAGCCGCGATCATCGAAGGCCTTTGCGCTGAGCGCATAGCAACGGAAATAATTCGATTCTTTGGTTACCCGAGATCAATCGTTTATGACGTTATAGCAAAATATATGGCTTTAGAACAGTCAAATGAAGGTTCCAGTACGCCAGCGAGGAAGAGCCACTCAAAAAAACGTACCGCGAGAACCCCCGCAGTCATTGAAAAGACTCAAGCGCTAATTTCGGATGACCCAGGGCAATTGTTGTGAAAATTAATCGATTGTTGGTGTAAGCGAGCCAACAATACATCGAATTGCCGAGGAGAATCTTTGACAAATTGTACACATTAAAGATACGACAGATGCTCTCTGAGGCTGCCAAAACAAGTCGAATTGCTCGCCCCATTCCCGGTTCTGGCCTTCCAACAATCCAGATTTAAATTCCTTGGTTTACTATGTAATTACTACGTAAGTACAGTTGAAAGGGTCAAACAAGACTCGACATCCCAATGTAATATCATTAAGGATCGCTATTGAAGCAGCATTCGTCGACATGGACAGCACTATGTTACAGCGTGCGTGCGAATGCTTCAGATCGAGAATAGAGGCCGTCATTCAAGCTAATTATATCAAGTAATTATGCTCTATAGTGATCCCCCAAATGCTATGTAAAAGGATTTTTTGTAATATTATTATTTAATTATTCATTAAAAATATTTTAAAGAAATTGTTCAGTTTGTCCAGATTTTGGTGACGCACTCTATATAAGTGTAAAAAGCCATGGGTTAGCGCAACGAACCATTTTAGAGTGAAAACTAAATTGAAAAGTTTTCAACCATTTCACAATCATTTTCACAATCGAGATATTAATTTCTAAAGCACCAAATATCCGCCATTGCAATTGCTTGGCGCGCTGGATGTGAGGATTGCCTGTCTGTCAAGCGCTCTGTCAAGTGCCGCACACATCGCCGCGAGCCTCCATGTCATGACTTTAGCGCGCTTGCCAAGCTATTTTCCATGCTATTTCTCACGATCCGCGTGCCGAGCCATCAATGGGCGTACACGTTGGCATTAGCAGGCCGAACGGACGCGCTTATTCGGCTATTTTTAACGATTAGTATTTCGTTAGCTATTGCGAGCATAATGATTGCAATTGGAAATTAATAATAAGTTTTTCGTACAGGGGCAGAATGGACTAAGCTGAAAAGAAAAGTCCTCTACCATTTTACAATTGTCGCAATGATTAACGAGTTATTAACTTATAAAAATAACCAAATTCGCCCAACCTATCGTCAAATACAAGCGCGCGATAGGATAGGACCGCTTAGCGCGGTGAGGCGCACGTTCGCTAGGCACATAATTTCTAGCGACGGCAATTGTCGCTTATAAACAACCTGCCTAACAACGACAAACACGCGCCTTTAAACGTTAATATCTCGTTAACTATTGCGAGCATTGTAAAATAGCAGAGGACTTTTCGATTTAGTTTGCTCTACCTGCTCAGGACGGATGGGGCCAAAATTTGGGGCCATCCTGTATATATTGTATATACAGGATGTGTGTGTGTGTGTGTGTGTGTGTGTGTGTGTGTGTATATTTTTTATATATATATATATATATATATATATATATATATATATATATATATATAGGATATAAATTGCCAAATTTTGGTTAATCTTGAATAATTTTGTATTCAAATATTATTAACTGTATAGAAAAAACTACAAGAGACAAAAATCATTAATTTTCTTCTCATATTGTCTAAGAATTTTTTCAGAATTTTTTATCAACTTTTTAGTACTGCGCTTTTCTTATTTTTCCAACATGAGAAAATACGATTTTAAAAACGGTTTCTGAAAAAATCTGAAAAAGTTTTCAGAACTTTATGAAAAGAAAATAAATGATTTTTGTCTGTGGCAGTTTTTTTATAAAGTTGATAGTATTTGAGTACAAAATTATTCAAGACAATATTTTTAGTAATTAATATCTTGTTAACTTGCGAAAATTGTAGAGTACTTTTCGACTCAATTTAGTCCGCTCTATCTACACAAAAGCGATTGGCCAAAACTTACGAGACATCCTGTATATATATACTAGGGGCGTTTGAATGTTTGAATATTTTGATGAGCCTCAACATGAAAATGGTATTACTCATAGAAACTCATTCTGGTATTACGATCGTACATTTTTTTTGCAAAATGCCTGTGAAAATTGTAGCCATTTTGGACGCTCAAAACTACTAGTTTAATATTCGTTTCTTTTCTTTGCAATTATGGATAAAAGCAAGTGAAAGATAAAAATTTTATTATAGACAATGTACATTCTATCCATTTTTGATTTTTACTTCGCACTTGCTTCTATCCATAATTGAAAGAAATACATAGTAAAAGTTAGACAGAGTTTATGAAATAACAAATTTGATTTTCGTTGGATATTTATAGAATTCTGTGACTTTTTCTTTTTATGAACTGCATCCCTCTCGTGCCAATATCACATGCAACAGATGAATTTCTGTAGATTGTAATCTACTGTATCTAGGTTATATTTGGATTCTCACCCAAGTGCGATCACTTCTTGCTATTTTAAACAAAGACGACATTCGGAGAGCACTCGGGTAGAAATCCGACATGTTTCTAGGACATCTATCAGCATATCAGCATCTATAATCTTTTTTTTGCAATTGAAAAAATTGCTTACTTCTGTCTGTAACTTGTATGTATCGGATGCTGACCATATCTTATCGTAATTGCAAATGCCATATCCACCTATATGCAATGTTGAAGACATTTGTCTGCAACATTTGTTTGCGATTTCTGTCTGTTTCTGTCTGGCTTGTGTACGCAACGGATGGTATTTATCCGATATCGTATTCATTTGCATTTATTGTAGGTCAATATTGCATAGATGCAGATGAATGTGATATCTGTAATTGCGGATACCATTCTTCATCTGTATTTGTATGCCATGACCTATATATTGCTGAAAAATCGATTAAAACCGATTTAAAAAAATGTCCAAATCGAGCGGGATTTTTGCATAAAAAATTCGATTAAAATTAGAGATTTAAAATAATCAAATAATGTGCGGTGATCTTCAATTCGAAATTATAAAATTCCATAAGTTACTCTGCTCAAAAAAATTAAGAGATCGCTATTTCTCAGCGAATTTTTGCTCATTTTTAAACTGTAATTACTCAGCGAATAATTAACGTAAAAAAAGATTAAAAAAGGATTTTATAGAACTCTTTATAAATTTTTGTTCAATTTTTATTTAGTTTAATATTCAAAGGCGTTGTGAGCTTTCAATAAGAACGTATTTGAGACATCTAAAATCTTGAAGTTTGCAGTCTTCTACTGATTAACAAAAAAATTAACAAACATAATCATTGATACTATTTCGAAGTATGGATTTTGCACTTTCAATTAAAAAAAATCTTTGTTCTATATCGATTATTTAGCAAGATATGATCATTTTAAAAATAACTCTTGACTTTTTATGATTTTAGTATGCGCATGCGTATATGGAATGTATGTGTGTACATGTAGATCTTTTATCATTATTTTCTTCTTATTAAGAAAAGAAATGAATGATTATTTTTTGAATAGTTAGTAATAGTTACGTTGAGTAGTTACAATTTAAAAATGGGCAAAAATTTACTGAAAAAATGCGATACCCTAATTTTTCTGAGTAGTGGTTTTAATACAATGCTTAATTTTTACACGATTTGAAAAAAATGAATCATATTTAAGACTTATTTTAATTGTAAGGGCCTAGTGGAATAAATATAATGAAAATGTTGTCATTTGAGGGGTTTTTTTTTTACATTTTAAATTCTTATATGAAGACTAAGTTAGAATAAAAAAACAATTTTTTTAACAATTTTCCAATTTTAACTTATTTTTTTTGTTAGTGATCAAAAGTTAAAAATCAAAAGTTCTGAAAAATTAATTATGCCTGATATCAATGAGGATATTTTTTTCTTTTTTAACTTGTGATTAGCAAAATATTTCAGTATAGAAGTTTATAGATATTATTCTTGGAGCTTCCACAGGTGCTCTCTATATAAAGATTGTGCGTTTCGCAAGTTTTCTCCGTGTCCAGATTCATTCTTGGAATGCTAACGTTTCGTGAACCTTGCAATCCACTTCATCAGAGCGAAGAGCAGCCTGATACGAGAAGTATTACATAAATATTATAAAACATTAGAGAGTTATAATAAAAATGATTTGTATCGCTCATTTTTTTTCTCAAAAAATTAGCAAGAAAATGTAAATTTTATTTTTTTCAATGTGACTCATTCAAAAAATTTGAAAACAAATATTTTGTAGGAAGTTAAACAGAGATTCACATGCAATTTTTTTTAAGGTTGTAGATCAAACGTAATCAGGGTGAAAAAAATGTTTAAAAGTTATTTTCATTTTTCCAGAATCAAAATTCGCACCAAGAAGGATTAAAAAGTATCCTTATTAATATCTAGACATAATTGATTTTTCAAAATTTTTTCAGAATTTTATTTGATTTTTTAATAAGTTTAAAAAAAATCAAGAAATTATAGAAAAAATCGTTTTTTCGCTTTTGGTCTCCATATAGAAGTCTAAAATTTCATATGTAAACGTCTTTTTATGTAAGTTATCTTAGAAAAAAAGATTAATTTAAAAAGCCATGGAGACATTTTCATCATACTTATTCTGCTAGGTTTCTTTTTTATACAAGATATTTATAGTACAATGATTTTTTATTTGAAATTACATTTTTAATTTAGTTTTGGAAAACACATTTATCTTAGTGGAATGGAACCTAGGATCTCTGAATTACGAGTCTCCTTGTGAGTCTACGTACTATCATTTCTTCAATTGATGAATACATTATTTATTGTCTATTTATTTTATAACCAGCAGGCAAAAATAATTCGATATTTCACAATTTAGAGGATGACATTGGAATGTCTTTCAATATAATATCAATCTGATTCCTTAAGGACAACAGTAATCCGTTATTATCCGAAATTGTATGATTTTGCGTATGGATTTCACCACGGTAAATAATTAAATCCGTTTTAATGCAGTTGAATTCGAATTTATCATTCACAAAAGCAATCTATTTTAATAAAAAAAATTTCATTATTTCACACATCAAAATGCAAATCGATTTTATGTGGTGCGAGTTAAATTTGCTGTTGTTTTGAGTCATAATTAAATCATAAAGTCTTTATTTTTCTTTGTCAACTGTATAACGTCTTTACAAAAATATAATTTGAACTTTCATCCTTAAGTCGTTATTGTTTATCTAGATGTTAACTTCCAATTTGAATGTATTTTTAATGTATTTTCAATGTAATCATATATATACATTTTTAATGTACACACATCAGTTTCTAATTATATACATCATTCTGTAAAATAATAAATGTCACATTCAAATATGAAAAATTATAATTAGTTCTAACAAATCGTTCAATGTGTCGTACATATATAGGATAGTATCAGAAGATTATATATCCAACTTAATAGTTTTCATAAGCAATGTGAAGAACAAAGTTATTCACGTAATTGTAAGATATTATTATTAAACATTTATGCAAACTTTCAAATACATTTGAAATTCAATAAATATAACTTTGTAATAAATATAATTTTCTTTCCTTATTTATACACCTCTTCCTCCTCCTCCTATTGCTTGTGGCCGAGCGTGATGACTTCTCTCATATGTAGTGTGCACGCTGATTGTACAATCATATGGGATCTATAGTTTAAAGTCGATTCCAAATGATGAAATTTTGTTAGAGAAATGCTCTTGGCAAAGATATTCTCGTTGCCATTTTCTTCCAAAAGAAGATACGAGCGTATGAAAATATTTTTAATTTTACTGAGAGTTAAACCCAGGTTGTTTTCTAATATAACGGATCAGTGCGCTATTTGTTTTACCACGCTCGCTTTCATTTATACATATAGTCGAATATAATATTCAAAAATTCGATTGTGAATCTTGGATTAAACCTAATTACAATCGAGTCAATATATTAAGAATGAGGTATTATTAAAACTGATTGAAATTATAAGTAATCGCTGAATTTAAAATTGAAATGGATTTATATTGTCTTTTCTAGCAAATCAAATTCAAATGGATTACTGTTGAAAGTTAGACATCTAATCTTTCCTAATTACTCTACCAACGATTTTATCCTCTTGGTTACTTTTATCTTTTAAGACTATTATTTCCAAACTCGTTATTTATTTCTGCATTAATTTTTTCTTGTACTTATTATTAAAAGTCCTGTATTCTAGTCTTTAAATAATAACCTAAATAACACAGAAAGTTCAAAAGAGTTCAAAAAGAATTCAGTGATATGTTATCAATTTTGATACAAAAAAATTCTTTTTCTGAAAAAAATTTTTGTTGCATCTGAAAATGAATTCAGAATTGATGACATATCATTGAATTCTTTTTGAGTTCTGTGCTATCTGGGAAATGTGTGTATTCTCTTTCTGATTATTTATATCAATTATTATTTCGAGAGCTTTCCGATCTCTTGCGTTAATTTATATACAAAAGTGACAGAATCATATACAATCAAGAATTACAAAAATTACTGATTTCATTGATTTTTGTAATTGAAATGGAGTTAGTGATTACAAAAAAAATACACGCTTCAATACACAGGCAGATTATTTTATCATGCATTCATCCAGATTGATTTTCGATTAGTAACACCTTATATCAGAATGTAATAACTTCGGATTGGAAATAATACACAAAGGCGATATTGAAACCGATTATGATTTGTCTAGAGTTAAAATCGATTATTCTTTATTAATCTAAGCGCCGAGCGCCGATTATGAACCGATTAAAACCAATTAAAATCGATTAAAATATATTTCAATCGATTTTAATCGAACATTTTAGGGGCGTTGCGTACACAAAATCCAGACTAAGGACTTCCAGGTAAGCGAGCGAGATAGTTGGACATGTATATGTTGTTGACTCGCTGCGATTAATTCTTTATCTCATCAACCATCCTTCAAATTATTCACGATATTCTTGTGCTCTCTTTTAGAAGGCAATTTTCTTGATTCTTTTGGCAAGAAGTGTAAGGAGAACTGATATCAATGTTGGGTAGTATTTCTATACATGTATTTAGATATATGTATTTAGATACATGTATAAAGATACATTTTGTATATCTAACCTGTATCTGAAATACATTTAAATTTGAATATTTGTGTTTGTAGCTAGATACACAGTCTGATTATAATATTTGAACTGATTTTCAGATACATTTTCAGATAATTTCCTTAGCAAAGATATGCATTCCATTACATGTGTGATAACATCACTTCTGATTAAGGCCTATACAAATATAAGTTTGTAAAACTTAACAAATAATCTCTGGAAAATCGCTTATCGTAAATCATTTTACGATATAATTGCAAGTTTTTCCAATTTCATTTTTACTTGCCGAGTTTTCGTATTATAATTGGAGTAATAATGTAAGGATTAAGTATTATTAATGTCGAAACTCCAGTTTTTGTTTGCAAAAAACAATACATAATGTATGTATTGTTGTCGAGGCTTTTTTTAATTATTTTATTATTAGATTGTATTAAAATTTAATTGTCTTCAAAACAATAAAACCATAATTATCATCAAACAATAAAAAAATGATTATATAAATAATTTATTTAATATGTTCTTTAATATTACCATTATTATAACAAAATTTAATACAATTTAAAAATATTTGATATGTATCTGAAGATACTTTTGAAATATCTGTATCTATTTAAATATATAAATACATTTTTGTACATGTATCTATTATCTATATATAGACAGATAGATTTTCACACGTGTGTATTTGTATCTGTATTTACATATTTTACTAATTGATATTACTAATTGATATTACATTAATTATATTATTATAACTATTATTAATTGATATTACATTTGTCATACGAATTAATTGGCTGCAGAACAAAAAGATTCTTAAAAAGTTTGTACGATAAAAAATTTTTTCTTTCTTCTTCTATTATTAGCCAGACAGCTTAGCGGGTTGAAACTGGGCCATTGATGTTTGTCTGAGATCGAGAGATGGTCCCGCAATATTGTATGCCGGCAGAGAAAATCTGCATAAATTCTGTCATACGTTATATATTTGTTATATATTATATATCCTTCATATTTCAAACTTATTTCGTTGTTCTTTGTATATGATATGGTCTTCTAGAAAATTCTAGTAATTATCGATGACATCTAAATGTTTGTTAGCGTTTATTCTTTCTCAAAAAAAGAACCCATATCATATACAAACATCCAGCTATCTAATGGTTACGAGTCTAATGATAGACGGCGAGAGCGCGCGAGTGCGCCTCAGAAACTACAACGGATCTAGCCGCTAATCGCGCTCGCGGATTTTCTTCCGCGCATAATCATAGGACTCCTTTTTACGAAGGATTGCCAATCACTCTTGGCGCCCGCGGGTCACCTCAAATTTTTAATTATTAGAGCCTTCTCAATTAGCAATTAACGAGAAAGCGCCTTGTCTTACCAGCTGATAAAAAGGCGAATCAGCTATCGGCAGTTCTCTCTCTTCGTTAGTATCAGCCAAGAAAACCGCTGAAATAAGACCGCTGAATAGAATTCTTAGTCTTGCCAAAAGACTTTCACATATTTTCCGGCGTGAGTCCATTCCATCTAAAATTCAATTATATGTAATGTGAACTGAGTAAAATAAATTTGTAACTGTGCATAAATCTGTGAACTTTTGTGTCTTTTTCGTGGTGTTACACCAGCATTATTTGTCCGCTCTCTTTATTCGTGTTTGTCGCGTGCTCTCGAACAATGTCTTTGGAAACTGATGCTTTGATATTTATATGTTTTCGGCTTGCTCCAAATTGTATTGAAAGTGGCTACTACCCCCCTCTCAAACCGGACGCCTACTGCCACCTAGCGATAGTCGCGTGCCATAGGAGAGCGGGAGAAATTAAATTGGAAAAAGAGATTGGCCTTCCTGAAAGCCAGGATCAGATGGCAAAGTTTGGGAGTAGGGTGAGAAAGAACGGCAAATAGGTCTACAAATAAGTTCTGACCCTTTTTTTAATTGAAAATTGATATTTATTTATAAAAAAATCAAAACACATGTCAGTCTTGAAAATAACCTCTATTATCACTTTCGACACACTTTTGCCATCTCTCAGGCAACTGGTGAATCTCTGTTCGGAAGAACAATGGTGGTTTTGATTCAATAAATTCGGTTATGGAATTTTCCGACTTCTTTGGATGTTTTAAAGTGCATATCAACGAGTACTGTAGAGAACAAAAAAGATGGAAATCTGTAGGGGTCATATCTAGAGAATAAGCCGCATGATGGAAAATTTCCTAACTCAAAGTAGTTCTTTGGTTGCTATTATCGAATGAAATCGTGCGTTATCCTGCTTAAGAAAATCTTGCTTAAATTTATGTTAAATCTTGATAACAGGCAAACTGCTGTGTCATAGCATTTCGCATTGTTTTTTGAGCACGTGCAGGACCAGCCTTCTGTATTCTTTCCAACTTCTGCAATCAATAAGAAATCGTTTGTTGAGTGACATCCAGTTATTTAGCAAACTCCTTTTGTGTTTGACAAGTTTTTTTGCAATAGTTGATCTTTCCTCATTTTCAACTTTTGGTGCTCCCGAATGATATTGATCGAAATTACTCGTCCGAAATTTTACGGTTAAACTATGTACATCATTTCTTTCGCTTCGAGAATACTTTTTTTAATCGGAAAGCGAACAGAATACAATATCTCATGTGGTTGTCGATCATCATCATACTCACTTTTAAAATTTGTGAGATTATGTCATCTAGCAAGGTTTCCATGTGTAATTTTTTTTTTAATCATAAAGGTTGGTATTACGAATCCCCAAAGCAACGAAAAAAATATTTGAATTTATAGTAAAGTTATAGTTGATTAATCTGACCCGGACAGATCAAAACTTATTTGTAGATAAGCTATAGAAATCGAAACCTTAAACGATCTAGCTCGGATCTTAATACTTATATAATTTTTATGTGAATTGATTTTTATATATTACGTAGTCTCCAGAAATGCACGCCGAAATGATTTTTTGGTCTTGAAAACGCTAACTCTACTAAACTACTGCAGTAATACACACAAATGAATTGACTAGCAATTTAATAAATGTTTATTCATATCTTTGAAATGATTTTAATAATGTTGAATAACATATTAAAATCTGTAAATAATTAATTCTTATTGAGAAAAATATTATCTCGGCTAGGAGTCGAACCCCCAGATTTTTTGCATTCCGTGCGAGCGTTCTGTCTTTAGACTACCGAGCGTCTTAAGCCTTTAGATTCTCGCACGGAATCCAAGAGATCCGATTGCGACATAAAAATCATATCCAGTGGAATGTCTGTTCAATCAGTGATAACGGAGCAGCATAAACATGACTTTTTTATTAGGACAACTAATTAAAATTTTAATTAAAATTTTAGACGAAGAACTTGTTATACAATAATAAGCATCTGATTTTGGAAATATTAAACATCAAAAAACAAAAAAAAACAGTCTAAACAGATACTGAGGACCTCATAAAGCTTACATACCGTTAATAAACAAATTCTGATATTGCAAGATTATTTTATTATTCGTCAGTCAGTTGTTTGTCTCTCGTGACAGTACAAGTAACATATATATTTACCACATTGTCTCATTTTAAATACTTTTTCAATAATAATAAATTCAATAAATAATAATTATTGTCTCTATACAACATTAATTTTATATTATGACTAATTTTTTTCTACTGCGATATCGTTATTATTTTACTATAAATCAAAACATTTACACACTTAATAATATAGAAATTGCCGAGCATTTTCTCGGCACGAAACTTAATTTTATGACTAGTTAGGTGAGTTATTTCTATCAATGTGCTGCATTTGTTCGAATTTTTTTCTTTTAATTTATTTTTAACTTGACCTTTTATCAGTACATCGGGAAATTTTAAACAACTAGTCATCCAGCCGTTTGCAAGTAATTTCCGTTTCTCTGCAAAACATCGCTCTGGTCATCATTACCATGTTTATAATTTCATCTATCTCTTCGACTGCGTTCAACTATTGTAACCTATACATATATGACTTGCATATCTGAAGAAGGCTCAATCGTGAGACCGAAATATGTAATATATATATTATTTTTAATTAATTACAGAGTGTTAATAGTAGATATATTTCTCGTTTTTTTATGTTTTAAAATATTTCGTTATATTTAACTCTTATATACTCTTGTATACTCTCGATATTGTTTTATAAAAATGAAAATAATAGATACAACCTCCAATAGCCTTGATCTTAACAAGTGTTATCAGGACATCCCGAACAATATTCAAGAGGTTCGTCGGATACCTTGCGTAATGCTAATGCCGGTGGTATCGTTACTTTCAAACTTTATAACTCAAAAAGTATTGGAAGTACAAATAAGTTTCCGTCGTTTTTTATCAAAAAGCATTTATTGTGAAAGAACGGTACATAATGTTTTATTCAAAGTAATGGCCATCGCTAGCCATTACTTTTTCCCATCTTTCTGGTAGCATGTGGATACCGCGTCGGAAGAACGCTTCATCTTTTGAGGCCAATCATTGATACAATTTTTATATCTTCATATGATGTGAAATGCTGCTCAGACAGGCCATGTGTCATCGATCGGAACAAGTGGTAGTCGGAAGGAGCAATGTCTGGAGAATACGGCGGGTGGGGTAGAACTTCCCATTTGAGTGTTTCTAAGTAGGTTTTGATCGGCGCCGCAACATGTGATCGAGCATTATTATGCAGGAGAATAATTTTGTTATGCCTGGAGTAGTAGTGGGCGTGTTTTCCTTGAGTACTCGGCTCAATCTCATCAATTGTCTTCGGTAGAGAGCTCCAGTAATGATCTCGTTCGGTTTGAGCAATTCATAATACACGACACCAAGCTGATCCCATTAAACATAATATGTTTTTTTCCATGAATATTCGGCTAGGCTGTCGATGTTAAAGCATGACCAAGTGGTCCCCATGATTTCCTCTTCTTTGGATTATCGTAGTGAATCCATTTTTCATCACTAGTGACTATACGATGCAAAAAACCCTTTCGTTTATGCCTGGCAAGCAGCATTTCACATGTGAAAAATTGGCGTTCAACGTTTCTCGGCTTCAGTTCATATGAAACCCAAGTTAGTTACTGTTGCCTGTTGTTTGGGGACTTTGTTGTGAGTCACCCTAGAAGGCAACACCGTTGCCTGAGAAGTATGGACTCCTACCATTGAATTCGTATAGGATATTTCAAGGAGCATCTTCACCATAGTCTGTTTGCCTCGTTTGGGAGGAGCCAGGACCTCTGGAGTGGGGAATTTGGTCGGATCGCAAAAGATCCGAAGCATCATTTGGCTTTCTACCTTCTACTCGTCTGTCAAGCAGTAGCGAAGGTCGAGGTTTAATAACATTCGTATTTGTTTTGTTTCTAGCTTCTTCTTCACCTACAAGAACATTATACCTGTTAGCATTTTCGAAATTATGCTTCCCCATTAATTCCGTTTTTCTATTAGAATACGGAAAATTACATAAGTCCGAATTAGAAGCAAAAGCTTGGAGAGTTACTGTTCATGATTCTTCTAGTGTCCGTAATTGAAGTGCTTTCAATGATTGCCATGCTGATGATAGTCTTGCTTGCAAATGATGGAGCGAGATGATTCCCCTGGCAATTGATGTACTTGAGAGAGATTCATTAACAAGTTGACATGCGTTTGCACGTCTTTTCTTACCGCAGTGTAAACATCTGGATTCGCTTTTGCACACTTTACTGATGTAACCAACACGATAGCATGTGAAATAGATTCGCGGGTTGGATATGAATTTATAAATCGTGTCTAATCTTAAAAAAAAATATTTTCTGAATTTGACCAGCAGTCACCAGCAAATTTGAGACGAATTCTTGAGGAGACGTATTCAATTTTGCTATCTTTTATACTTCTGTTGATTGAATTTCTAAGACTTCAGCTTTCGACGATTCAATATATTTCTTAAGCATGTTGGTGTCTATTTGTTGTGGAACATCTTGAATGATGCCTGTCCTAAGGACTCGAAATGGAATAAAGGCGCGCAGGTTATGTTTAACAAAAACTGGATTGTCTATTATTTATTGGCTGTGGATCTAATCTCTATGAGAATTTTTCCTTTGCCAAATTTTTGATTTCCGTTATATCTGAAATGTCCGATCTAGATACAGATGAGTGTAAAGTGTATAACACTGTCACGGTTATTGGAATACACATGCATACACATACACAGGCCCATGTCGTGCCTGCGTATCTTCTTTTTCTTCTAATTTGATATGGCACTCGCCGCTAAAATGGTAACGATTTCGGCCAGATAAGAAAGTCGATAGTGAATCTGAAACATCCAGGCAGAGAGGAGAGAGAATAAAAATCTTCCTTGCCCCAAATTGCGTAAGCACAATAAATAAAAATCACACTTTTAAACTTAATAATTTATAAAATAGGCACTAGTTAAACGACAGAGTGTAGAGAGATTCTGGATTATATGATGAATGTCTATCGAACTCAAAGGAAAGTATTTCTTGAGGTACATAGTTTACTAGATTTACCGGTACACCTATTGTAATAAAAAAAGGATGTGATTAACATCCTGCTTAAAGTTCTCAAAAACATAAGGGAATCAACATACCCTTCCGATATAGGCTGTGAGCAAGGTTGTAATTGAGTGAATTCTGAAAATAATAATAATTTTTCCCCTTTGAACTTTTTATTATGGAACCATGATTTAACAGAGTTGTTCCTGTGTATCATATAACTTTGAACGTGGCAGAGTGATTAAAGGCTTGAAACTTATTTCTAAAGGAATCTTGAGATAATACTATAATATAAAATCCTGAAAAGATAAATTCGGGTCGGTGACCCGTGTAGAGCAGCTTGTCTTGCGATTTGCTTAGCTTTTTCGTTACTCCAGATGCTTTTATGTCCAAGAATCCACACCAAATGTAGTGAAATCATGCTTGGTAAGTTGGCAAAGTTGATCCTTTGTTTCATGTATCAGATAACTGGCATTCCTGAAGTGGTGCGACGAGATGGCTCCCAGGACACTAATCCGAAAAAATAATTCATCATAACATCAATCCTCGATATGTACAATAGCCTGCATAATGGTCTAAGCCTCAACCGAGAACACGTAAGCTTCAGCGGGTAGTTTATCCTTAATAACTAAGTTGAGCTACTAGGCCTCTATTCCTCAAAAAGCTAAAGATGTTGTCCAAGGATGATTGTATTGAATTCCTCGGTACTTCAACGTTACGATTCATCGAAAATAGCAATGTTTGCATATTGAAGAAGCATAGTATCTTTATGGAGGCAATCATTAATATCTGCACAATATAGATTATATAGGGCGGTTTCATTGATAACGCCATTATTCTTTCTGTCTTTCTGGATATCGAAGCTGCGTTCGATAATGTTATTCCATCCGTACTGATGGCGGGTCTGCTGTAACTTGGCCCGCGCGCCAAGCGATCGGTAGGCGTATACATTTCGCAGTAGTATTCGGCTATTTTTAACGATTAATATCTCGTTAACTATTGGGGACTTACAAAATGATGGTAGAGGACTTTTCGACTCACTTTAGTCCGCTCTACCTGCCCATGAAATATTTGGCGATTATTTCCAGACACCTTGTATATATAGTTGGTATAGTTGTATATGTATATATATATATATATATATGGTATATATATATATATATATATATATATATATATATATAGTTTTCTATATATAAGAACACATAGAGAGAAACGAGAGTAATGGGGGGGATATAGAGATTGAATAAAGTA
>Ga0157364_1001696_pt1 | contig 19213 bp, 13 predicted proteins | sample AttsexASBM2_FD_111476 | JGI IMG/M metagenome (GOLD analysis project Ga0157364, IMG submission 111476) | Fungus gardens microbial communities from leaf cutter ant in Ribeirão Preto, State of São Paulo, Brazil - Atta sexdens ASBM2 | ecosystem: Host-associated > Fungi > Mycelium > Unclassified ...
ATAATAAATGCTAAATAACTCTTTTATCTTAGAATAAAACGTGAATGATAGAATAATCAGTAATTCAAATATATTATAAAAGAATATCAAGGCGTCAATCTTTTATAAAGAATATATTGTGTTGCACGGATTTTGTATAACAAAATTCCCAGAAAAACTGTTTCATATATAATCACATATAATTATATATAATTATGTACAAAAATATGTCCATATATGTATATATAATATTTTTTTCCGAGTTATTATAAACTGATATAATCATTTATTATAACACAATTAATTAACACAATTAAATTAAGATATTCATGAGCTGCGTGAATAAGTAAAGAATCTAGGAAATAAAGCAAAAACATTGCAATAAAGTCTATTGATTGAAGAACATTAAAAATATAAAGAATTTAGAATATATTATTTTACTTATTCATAATATTCGTTGTTATTTCAACAGTTAGACGGTTGGCGCGCGTGGCTTGGGGAGGGGATGGTACGGGATGGTACGAAGTGGCGCGTCACGTTTATGCGTAATTACTGCGTAGTTATTCCATTTCCGAGGATCGTACAGGTAGGTAGCTGTACCGCGTGCTCTTCACATTTCTTTTGGAAATGTAATCACGATAAATACATAATACGAATCGTCGCACTGTAGATTCCAAAAACTTACATAAAATATTTAATAAGAAAAAGTCAGAAAAAGTTTTTTTAACCCTTAAAATTCAACGACTTTTATTTACATATGTAAGAGATGTGAAATTAAAATTTTTTCGTTCAAAGATCCATTAAACTATCCCTCCTATGGATAATCGGCACGCTTCTGTCCTGTTCTTTAGTACAGAAACGAACTGTATTTATTTTCGATGATATGATTTTATCGATAGTGTCAGAAAATGTAATTATGTAATTCCCACACTGAAAATGGATATAGTGTACGAGTGATGTCAACGGTAACAGGAAGAAGTAAGGACTCTCTCAAGTTTTTTCCTGGGAAAAGTTATTCTAAACCAATCATTAAAGAATTTTACAAGCGCCTTGTGATTTCTGATTGGTCTGTTTTTTTAGGATCTAATGGAATATGCCAATCAGATGAATGAAAACGTGCTCTTTCGCGATGCATTGCAATAGCGCCTTTACGTAACGGAGCGTTCAGCGTTTGTTATTGTGATGTTGGCGACACTGGAGGGATGTCAATTCAATCAAATTCAATATGAAAACGGGTGACGAGAAGTACAACAATAAACGATACTTGAACGGTGTGTAATTAATAATAAATTCTTCGTTCAAGAATTAATCATCACAGAACTTGTATGGTTTATAACTGGAATATCGAAGATGTTGATCTACGATGTGTTGCACAAGGAGAAGGTGTATCACGCTGTCGCCAGCGATCTTAGAAGCCTCGGAGTTAAGTATCGCTTCAAGAAGAGCATGCTTAAGAGCGAAAGGCCCGAGACGTGCAAGGATATCTCCAAAAAGGTTTTCAAGACCCCTTTGTTTTATCAAGCCTTGGACATTGTTAACCTATCCTCAGGCGCCATAGTCCACATACCCGTGTTTGTCATTCAAGCCTCTACGTTCTTGGAAGAGCATGTCGCTCAAGAGGGTCTGTTCAGAAAAGCTGGCTCTCAGGCGCGACAGAGAGAATTGATATCCCGATTGAATAACGGTGGTGGTTTAGGCGACAAAAATCATGCGATCGATATTGCCAATTGCCTAAAATCTTTCTTCCGAGACTTGCCAGAGCCACTGATCCCGTATGCATATCACGATTTGTTCGTGCATTGCGCATTGCTGAAGAGTCATCGGATACAGGCATTATTGTTAGCATGTACGCTGCTACCACCTTATCACTTGAATACCTTAGCATTCTTCATGGAATTCTTGAAAAAGGTTTCCATGTATGAAAAACAGAACAAGATGAGTATTGACAACTTGGCGAAAGTCATTGGACCGAATATCATGCCATTGCAAGAAACATCCATGTCGGCTGTACAGAATAGATTGCAAATGCATTTAACTATTGTCAAGGTAATACAAATTTTAGAGAATATATATTGATAAATAATATAAGCAAATAGATAATTGTTACTTAATATTGTTACAGATTCTGATTGAAAATGCAGAAGATATTGGTGTCCTACCACCTCATATTGCTCAGAGTATTTCTATTGAAACAAGCGGCAGCACAGACAATGGATTGGATTCCTTTGAGTTACATAGAAAGCATAAAAAGAAGAAACATCGTAGTGGAAGTCTTACACGTAAGTCATATCGAAATACTTAGTTTTATCTAAATATATCTGAAAATATATTTACTGATTTATATAAATACAAAAATGTGTGTGTGTGTGTGTGTGTGTGTGTGTGCGCGTGCGTGCGTGTGTGCGTGCGTGCGTGCGTGCGTGCGTGTGCGTGTGTATGTGTGTGAGTATAAATGTTAGAAAGACTTATAATATTAATGAAAAAATTAGTTAGATTAGAACATTCCCTCCTTCTAAAATTGTTGTCTAAAATTGTTTATTAAATGTAATTTTGTGTTGCACATAACATTATATGATTCAAATCTTATTTAAAATTTTTCTTATATCTGTGTATGTATATATAACATATTGAATGGGGATGTAATGTTTTATATAGGAATGTTCAATGGCTTAAAGAAGATGGTTGGAAAGGGTGCTGATGCACCTAATGATACACCTAATATTAATGAACCACAGTCTCTCGTACATCCAACACAGTTAAATGTAGCTCCTAACAAATTTACCAAAAAACGAAAAGTAATTGAGAGAGAATATCCTCCGAGTATAAAGAAAAAGTAATGAAACTACTTATTCTTTTGTTATTGTATTATGTTTTTTCTTTTATGTGTGTATATATATATATATATATATACACAGTTTGATATTTAATTTAAAATAATATTGATACAAAACGTAATGCATGTTGTAGGAGAACGGTCGAAAAATTAGACAAATCAAAAAAATTAAGATTGAGTTTAGACAAATTTGTACCTAAGAATAAACAAGTAAGTATAGCTGTTCTCATATATATAGAATGAAAATCCCTCTAAATCAATATTATTGAATAGATCCGAAAAGATTAAAAAGCTTAATTATTAAATGTTGTATTATGTTATTTTATTTTAATTGTAATAATTTTATTTAAAATATTTTCAGAAAAACGTTGATGATAACTTATCAGATTCATATATGGGCAATTACAAAACGTGTAATGAAAGACGTTGGAGTTCAGTAAGCAATTCTTTTGATACGCATAAAATAAAATGTGAGTACAATGACAGAATATCAAATATGAGATCAAAGAAATATGATGAACCGTCAAATAATGATTTTCGTCAAGAATATAATGATGTATTCATTAATGCCACTGTGGATTTATCAGACGATGGTGGTGAGCAGGACTTGCTTATAAATAAAAGTCATAAAAATGGGGAGCAATGGCATATAAATGTAAGCACAAGTTCAAGGAAATTAGATGCTACAGATGAAAGTGATAATATATTCTTGCTGACATCTGAGGAAAAGACTAATTCAGAAGAATTTACATTTTTTCCTAGTAGTAACATAATATCTTCATCAAGCGATCACTATGAAGAAGATTATGTCAGAATTCGTAAGAGTGAATATGAAGATATAAAGAATCGAGTTTCTGCGATTGAATCGCGTATTTCTCAAGAATTTGGATGTATATATAACGAGAAGGATGATATTACTACACAATCACTAAATAACATACAGACAGCGTATGAAAAAACATTAGAAGAGGCTAGTATCGAGAATACTCTAACAAGCGACTATCTAGCAAAAAGACTGAGTAAAGAACTAAAGATCAGAAGATCGGGAGAACATAAAATAATAAGATCGCCTAGCGCAAGAAAAATTGGATCATTAAGAAGACGTTCACAAGAAAAAGCTGCAAGGTAATTGAATTACATTAACTACGATATTTTTTGTGATATATATACAATTATTATATATTTAAAAATTTTATTTTAAATAGTGCATAAATATCCTTTTAAAAATATAGAATCTTCTATCATGTGTAGAATAAAATGTTCAAGTAATATATAAAAATAGTTGTAAAACTAATATAAAATTATCGTTTTTATTGTTTTAATGTTTACAGCAAACGTATTAGAAGAACTGCATCATGGCATATATCTCCAGAATTCAATTTACAACATCAACTCGAAAGACAAGTAAACGTTTGTCCCATCGAAAAACAATCGATTTATTCTAATAAATACTTGAAGGAGCACTCTCATTCTGCTGAAAAATGTAATGAAAATATTTCTAATAATATGAGAGATGAAATAGCCTGTTTACACAATCAAATTAACACATTGATTTCTCGTTCAAGCGAACGTAAAATTTCAAATAATAGTGACTTGGATCTTTCTGGATTTAAAGATCTGCATTTGAATAATAATCATACCACATCTGTACGTAGAGCGTCATCTTTTCATGGAAAAGATTTCGTAGATAACTCATCCTATTTCGATAAAAAGATCGATGAATTAAAAAAGGCGAATAGTCATCAGAATATAGCCTTAAACAATGATTGTTTACTAAGCGATAAGACTATTTTCGAGGGCTCGAACAAAATATCTTGGAAAGATGCGGATAAATATTTTAAATCAGTATCCCGAAGAAATACACCTGCTCCACAGACTGGCAGAGCATCCGTCGCTAAACTTCGAACGCAAAATGCTGGTATGGTACTGGCTAAAGCGAAATTATTTGACGAGGGCACAACGAAGAGATCCGAATTTAAATCGAGCAATATATCAAACAGAAAACATTGTCTCGACAATGTAAATAAACATTCTTCCAATGTAGCTAAAGAAATGAATACTGAATGTTTCAAGCAAACATGCAACAGGACACAAGTCTCTCGAAAAAAATCCAATAAGGATTCGAAAAATAAAAATCGTCACACAGTGTCATCTCCAAATGCATCACCACACATTAAAACGCAAATAATAGATGCGTCATTAAAATCGTTTCAAAATGGATTGAACGAACATTATGTTCGAAAATTTGAACTGCAAGATCAGAAATGTTCGAATAAGGAACCAATTATATATCAAACTTTCGCCAAAGATAAAGGGATCAATGTCGTACACGAGACAAGAATTCAGAAAGAAAATATCGCTGCAAAAGGATTGCCGTTGACGAAGATGCCTGTCAGTACAACGTTAGAAAATTCAAATATGTCTCCTTATAAATCAGATGTTAGCAAAACCCCGCATATTAAGCGACCTTTAACAGTAAAAACGCCGAAAAGTTCCAAATTAGTGCGTAGACCTCCAATTGACACACGTAGAACACCATTGAAAGCAACGACACACCTAGGAACCCCAAAACGTCAAAGTCCTAAAAGTATCTTGAAAACACGAACTCTCAGTATGCATACGTAACAGAAAGTCTAACCATAAATACTATATGTTGAATTAGTTTTACATATACATATATATATATATATACGTTATTTTAAGAAGGTATAATTTTTATACAGTTTTTATATATATAAACAATATCTTTTGTGGTGTTTTTAATATATTTAATACTTATATTAGCAGAATATATATAAAGTTACTACAAATAGAAATAGGACATCGCAAGCAAAACTGATAGTCTACGCGTAAGCATTTAAAATCACATTTTTTTTCTTAAAAAAAAGTGATTTAAAAGCATTCTTGTATCTTTATAATTTAGTACAAAATTTACTTTTTTTAAGGCTAAAACATGAAATATTTGAAATATCTTTAAGGCTAGTCATTGCATATATCTGTTTATTCTCATTTAAATATATAATCCTCATTCATTGTCATTCGATGACAAATTCAGGTTTACATGCAATATTCATATTGTTGCTTATTATCGTTAAATAACATGTAATACAAATCAATACAAATCATAATTAATATTTGACTTGTGAATATATTTATTACAAGGAGACTAATTATATGTCGTTATAATGTTTGTATTATTTTTCTTTCTCGCTCGCATTTTTCTTTCAGAAGAATAACCATGTTTAAAAGAAAGCGGGTGCTTTCTTTTAAATATTGGTGACGTCACCTATCAGTATTTTTATCTGCGAAAGCGAAAATCATCGCGATCCACGTGGTTCAACGATCACGACACGATAATTCGCGTGACCAATCACGTGGCACCGCTTGTCCTTTGCATGCTGTCACAACACAATGGTTTCACATCTTACATAACTGACAACGCGATGATTGTAATTAATAACGAACTGCGATATTTGCCTCGTTAAATGTTCTCGTTAAAAAGAAAACGCATTAAAAAAAGAGGCCGGAATGTAGCCTCTGAAACATTTATATACGCAAATAAATGATTCGAAGATTACCGCGATTACGGATATTGTCACGATATCAGCGCCACATTAATACCAACTCTCAGCGTGGCGTTGTTTGTGTGCGCGCATACGTTTGTTCACATACAGTTTGTTGTACATACAGTTGTCGAGGTGGGTACAAGGATCGTCGGAAACGTGCGATCCGATCAAATTCTCCGTGCAATACGCAAGTGTCAGCGATTTATTCGCTCAGGAAACGCGGAAGGTGTTCGGGCTGTACGAGAAAGTGCCCGGCACGAAAATGAGGGAGGCTGGGATCATGTTGATAAGCACCGCACTAACATGCGTTGTTATTGGCAATGCGTATTATCAAAGAAAACAATTTTATCCGACCGTCGTTCACATAACCAAATCTAATCCGAGCATGACCGTGAGTTGAGCTTTCCTTAAAGCATTTTTTCAACGTTCTCAATAAACCGCGTAACGAATGTGCGCCCTATTACCACATATGTATTTGTACTCAGGTGATCTACACGCAAGGATTCATTCTTGCGTTCATGATTAACGCCTTTCTGCGAAAGATCTTTTTCGGTACCTTACGCGCTGCCGAGCTCGAGGTGAGCGTCTCGTCCTTTTATGTTTTCTCACGTCGTTGTCTTTTTTATAACATTGCCTTGTTTGCAGCATCTAGTGGAAAAAGTCTGGTATGCCGTAACAGAAACATGCCTGGCATTTACAGTGTTCAGAGATGACTTCAGTCCTAAGTTTATAGCGTTATTTACTCTTCTCTTGTTCCTAAAGTCATTTCACTGGCTTGCAGAGGACCGTGTTGATTACGTGAGTCTTGTATTATTAACAGTCAAAATACAAGAATCTCTGTGTATCAAGCATACATTCATTTTTATTATATGTTGCTATTATTTACATTTTTGTAATTATATCTGTGTATTATATTCTATATAATAATTACATTCTGTACAGTCAATGAATTATCTTTTATCTTTCAGATGGAAAGAAGTCCGGTAATAACATGGTTGTTCCATCTCAGAGTCGCCACTTTACTAAATCTTTTGTTTGTCATCAATATAATGATGATCAATTATGCCTACGATACAACAGCCACTAAAGGTCCCTCCGTACAACTTGTGTTTGGCTTTGAATATGCAATTTTGCTAACTGTTCTTTTTAATATTACTGTAAAATATGTCTTGCATACTATTGATCTACAAAGCGAAACTCCCTGGGATAACAAACCAGTATTCCTGTTGTATACAGAATTGATTATTGGCATATTGAAGGTAATTATTATAAAAATCTTATTTTTATGTTAATTTATAATTCTGTATATGTGTGCTTGTATTTTATCTAACAAACTAATATGTTTCCTTATAGGTTTTCCTCTATTTTGCCTTTGTGACCTTAATGATAAAGTTATTTACATTACCTTTATTTGCATTGCGTCCTATGTATTACACAATGCGAGACTTCAAGAAAGCACTTCACGATATTGTAATGTCTCGAAGAGCTATTAGGAATATGAATACTCTTTATCCAGATGCAACAACTGAAGAGTTAGCTGCTGCTGATAATGTTTGCATTATATGTCGGTAAGTATTGCAATAAATCAAATTGTGAACAATAATAAATGATTTATTAAGACCGTGTGAATACAAAAATTGTGTGATTTCTTGTAACACTTGTAATGTAACCTGATACATGCTTGCAGAGAGGAAATGGTCACAGCTAGTAAAAAATTGCCATGTAATCATATCTTCCATACTGCATGCTTACGTTCTTGGTTTCAACGTCAGCAAACATGTCCGACGTGTCGGTTGAACATTTTGAGGCCTACGCCGAACAACACAAGACCTAGACAACAAAATCCTCCTCAGCCTGGACCACAGGTGCCTCCGCAACCTCCACAAGCACCTGGTGTCAATCCTATCGGTATAACTTTGTATTATTTCTTGTATTTGAGTTTTATGTATTAAATATGTTATCTCCATATTTAATCTATTTCTTTTTATTATTTAATACAGGACCACCCTTTCATTTCCCGGTATTTTGGGCTGGATTACCAGCTCCAGGTATGCCACCACAACAGCAACAACAGCAACAACAACCGCAACAACAGCAGCCGCAGCAGCAACAGCAGCAACCTCAAAATAATGCTGGAAGTACTCCGCCTCAAAATCCAATACCACCTACTGGAAATATTCCACTTTTCCCACCGCTGTTTCCTACAATAGTACCATTACCACCTATTCCTGTACCGCCACCAAATTTAATCGAATTGAGCGAAGAAGAGCTCAGAGCAATGGAAGGTAACCTGCGGCAAGCTGTTGAAGCCAGGATACAAACGCTGCAAAGAATTCAACTTTTATTAGACGCAGCCAATGCAATGATGAATCAATATCAAACAGCAGCTGCTACTGCTAAGTGAGCTATAATATTCTATAAAAATAATATATATATATATATATATATATATATATTCTATTATTTATTACATAAAACACCTATGACTTAAAATTGCAGCATTCCTGTGAATAATAATTCTACAAGCAATACCGATAGCACCTCAGATACATCCACGATGCCAGGTCCAAGCGGTACAGCAAACACAAATAATGAAATTAATAGCGATAGTTCTCAAGTTAAAGTAGGAAACACTACTCCGACTCCGAGTACGTCAAAGGAAAACACTCCTACTCCAAGTATATCGAAGGAAGACACGTCAGCATGTAATGATACAGTAGACTTATCTAGGACTGAATCTTCAAGCGAACAAGAAATGCTGCGCAGACGTAGGTTACAAAAATTTTCACCTCCACCAACAGAATAAATAAAAATAAAATTGTGTGATAACTTATGTAACATAATAGTTTTTAACTTGGTTTATTATCGGCCTCAATTAACGCAAACGGTCAATAATTGAGGACTGTATAAAGCTAAAGTTTGGATTTTGTGATTGAGACGAGATAAGACGATATTCGATATTGTTTGGGGTTAAAAGCCAGTTAATGTTTTAAGCACTGATAAGGCTGTTTGTAAAAAAATCTCCAGCGATTATTAAATCCAGAATTTAGTGATAACCGAGACTGAAAGCTTGAGACTCAAATTGCAAACTGTTATACTACCAACAATCATAATCACATGGAAGAATGATTTTATAGGAATGACAATTTTTTGTCTTTCTTTTTGTAAATTATTACCAGAGTGCATATAAAATGTAAGAAATTAATTCCATTGACTTATTATACTTGATTATAATTTTCAGATTTATAAATGTGTTTACCTGTAAATAATTACAGATTTTCTTGCTATCTATATAATCTTTACAATTGTACGAGAATATTTCTTATGAAACTACATGAAACTTTAAAATTATTTCATGTTCTTTGCATAAACATGTATTTGAGTACCTTTATCCCTAAGCTTTAATATATGGAAATTTCTTATGTACATTTATAATTATATTATCATGTAAATACGCCATATTTTTGTGTATCTCATCCTTTCATAAAACCAAGACAACATATCGATATTATCACAATGAATAGTACAATCATTTCTGATAATTAGCCAATGTATATAATTTATTTATCGACATATTTCTTTTTTTTAACAATATGGATAATGCATAAAAGTATATGTTTAGAGATAATTGTTATAGAATTAAGATTTAACTAAAAGTGCAGAAAGAATATGTATAAAAGATAAATGCAGGGATAAACTTTAACTCAGTCTGTGAGTAAATTGTTTTATATTTCTCTTTTATTATTGCATCAACATTATTAATATTATTAATCCGGATTGAATATTTTTATTCAATTTTGGATACTAAATGTTTGAATTTAAAACTGACTTTGATTCTAGATAATTATTCAGAAAAGAGACATTATAGTTATGATATATAAATAATTAAACTTTTAAAATTTTTTTAAATAACCCTAATATTTAAAAAAAAATGGGATTTCTACATAAAGTTTTTTTTCGAATACGATTATTTATAATCTGTTTAATCTATATGAGCTATTTCAATTTTATACAGTTATAGATTGTACATCGTGTTTATTTTTTTTATAATTAATAGCAATGAGCAAGTATTATAAAAAAATTTATCCTTAAAAGAAAAATGTATTGTTAATTTTTAATAGATATTTTACGTATATTATTTAACACTGGTCAATCACGATGTGACATTCTTGCTAATGTCAATGTGATGTTTAACATGTTTGTGAGCTACCAATTTAATAATAAATACGCGGTTAAAACAATTTGAAGCAATATATTCTACATGATATAAAAGAAAACTGATTGACATTAATGCATCCGCCAAGTTTTATTGATCAATCAAAAGATATTTATAACCTCATTTTAACATCTCGAAAATGCGCACACTCGATTTCGTAAAGTGGAGTATGCAACAATGTTAATATGTAGGAGTAACTTCCTCGATAAACATTAATAACGCCGATAATTTATATACGCCTTATAATTCATAACATTCGTAAATTCGTTGCGATTTTATAAATTAATTTTCAGCGTGTCCTAATTGTTTTTTTAATTGTTCTATCGAATATAGCAACCGTATCTCTGCGATTCCTACCGAGATGTCGCCTGTATTACGTATGCACAGTATCTTATATTTTTTTCAATAAAGTTATCGCTGCTTCTGCAGAGGAGCGAGAAAAGAGAAAAATGTGATATCCGAACGATTGCTGGTGTACCGAGCTACCAAGTTATAAATTTAAGAGATATCGCGATGACGTAACGATGTCATCAGCAAGATCGGTCCACTTTTCGAGCCGTCTTATCGAATTGAATACTACTACAATGTGACAGTCCAATTATCGTCTCGTTTTCAATAAAGAAAATTATCATAATTTGATATTTCAAGAAAAAAAATCCGTCAGGTTCGCTTTGGACGATTATTATGGATATTAAATATTATGGATATTAAATAGATACAAACATGCATATTATATTATTCTTCGGATATCATAAATGCGCGCGCGCAAACACACAGGGAACATTACAATTATTACTCGACATTAATAATTTCCGAGTCATATCACTTCGACTACTTCGAGAAGTCGCCCGGCCATCTTTGACCGTGACGTCAGAAATCGAAGAACCGTCGGATTCTGGAGTCTGGAGAAAATGCATCCGCGCGGAGATGAAATCATCGCATCGTGGCGGCACGCGAGGCGATCGTTGCGCGCGTGCGAAGCGCATCTGAAAAAAAAAATCTTGATTCATCGCAATGAAAAGATTGCAAAGTCGCAGAAGAAGTCTGTAAACGAAACTTGTATGTTCGCCAGCACTTGGTCGCTTTACCGACCGCGTGATTTTCGAGGTCGTTACTGCCGTCGTCGTACACGATTTAGATACTGCGAGAAACGCATCGAGTTTTCTCTGGCCATCGAGATTCAAAAATCAAGACAAAAGTCGTGACGGAAATTCGAAACTTAATATTTTATAAAAAAAGAACAAAAAGAACAAAAAGAGACTGGATTTACAAGATTCGCGAGAGAAGAGAGAGAGAGAGAGAGAGAGAGAGAGAGACAGAGAGAAAGAGAGATTTAAGAGTTGTTCGAAAAGTCTGCCGACATCGTTCAAATCTCGCGCTATACGTCCTTGCGTGTCACGCGGTGAACCCCGTGGCGCGTTGTTATGATCTATCATGGCGGAATGTAGTGTTGTGGCTGTTCGGTGTCTATGTCAATTTTAGAGTGTGCAGCTTAGAGGAAAAGAGTGCGAGCGGCGATGCGAGCCGACGGCGACTGTCACAGGTATTCGCATGAGTTAATCGTGTTCCTGTGAGCGTCTGTATCGCGGGAGTGGCTATCAGGTAATACCACAGTTTCGTCGTTGCCGCTGCCGCCGTCGCTGCCTCCACCGCCGCTGCCGCCGCCGCCACCGCCGCCGCCGCCGCCGCCGCCGCCGCCACCGCCGCCGCCGCCGCTGTCGTCGCGGGAAGAGGAATTGTACACAGCGGAATAGAAAGATTCACATGCGCAACGTTCACTAACCAAAAGTATCGGTATCCAAGCTGGAGAGTCTTGTCGTCGTGCCGGTCGGGACGACGAGTCTAAACTGTCGCGTACATCTCGATACGTCGTGGCCGCTGCGACACGTGAGAGTGTCACAGACACGCGATCTTTTCCCGCGCACGATCTGCCTGCTGGATCAAGCTCTTCTTCAAGGGATCGCGCCTACGGTCTGTCCGGTAAACGTCACGTTGACGCGACTCGTGGACGCAGTGAGAAAAAAAGGCTTCAGAAGAAACTCTCCACGTTCATCCATGACAAGCATCCATTATTCGTGCTATTCATCAAGTTCACCGTTTCAACGAGCATGCATATGATCGTCGGCTGATCCAATTAGGAACCGACTAGAGTATAACTTGTGCTCATTATCCATCATACGAGATTATTCATCTAAGAGTCGTGGACGCTGAACGTGGCTTTTCATGCAGTGTCTTTCAGTAGAGAGAAAGACACTAACGCATTACCAAACATCTTGTTTATTATATGTATAATGCAATACCAATAAATCTTAAAGGGCATGCGGAAGTCTAACATATCTAGGTTTCTGTCCATACATTGTTCCAACAAGTATCTGAAAATTATCTCGTAGAGATAACTGCCGAGAAAACCAAAGATTGAATTTAAAAAGGCATGCAGAAGAATTGGTGATACAGATAGTGCACTAATTAGTTTTACAATATGACGGATACACGTAGAAGAGTAAAACTATATGCTCTTAATGCAGATAGGCAATGGGATGATCGTGGTACAGGTCATGTTTCCTCTTCTTATGTAGAGAGATTAAAGGGGATTTCCCTGTTGGTAAGAGCGGAAAGCGATGGATCTCTTCTACTTGAGAGTAAAATACAACCTGATACAGCATATCAGAAACAACAGGTATTAAAAGATTTTTATGAATTTGCTTTTCTTATGACTCTCTTACAAGAGAGAGAGAGAGAGAGAGAGAGAGAGAGAGAGAGCTCTACTTTCAAGCATAATCAGTATTGATAATTAAATATCATGCTACTATTTTTGGCCTTGCATATAAAATTTTCTAATCTAATTTGTGAAAACTAGATGAATAGATGAGTGTATATAATTTATTCATTATAAAAATTTTTTTAATCAAATTTTTTTAATGTTGCATATTTTCTAATTATAAAATATGTTTTTGTATTATTAAAAAAAATCAATATTTTTTTATATTATACATATTAATGTATTATAAATAAATTATAATTTATATGTGACAATGTGTGTGTGTGTGTGTGTGTGTGTGTGTGTGTATGTAATATATAAGTAAATATATGTATGATTTTAGGATACTTTGATAGTATGGTCTGAAGGAGATAATTTCGACTTAGCCTTAAGTTTTCAAGAAAAAGCTGGCTGTGACGAAATATGGGAGAAAATTTGTCAGGTTCAAGGCAAAGATCCATCTGTAGAAATTACACAAGACATTGTGGAAGAGTCTGAAGATGAGCGGTTTGATGATATGTCAGATGCAGCACCGCCTATCGAATTACCTCCCTGTGAACTTAGTCGATTGGAAGATATTAACGAGCTCATAGAAAATTGTTTAACGTCCCCAATGAGAAAAGAGAAATTAGCAGTGGCACTAGAATCCGAAGGTTACATTAAGAAATTGCTAAGTCTTTTTCATACATGCGAGGATTTAGAAAATATTGAGGGTTTACATCATCTTTATGATATATTCAAAAATATTTTCTTACTCAATAAAAATGCATTGTTTGAAGTTATGTTCAGCGATGATACAATTTTCGATGTTGTTGGCTGCCTGGAGTACGAGCCAACGTTATCTCAGCCAAAGAAGCATAGAGACTATCTTAAAGAGTTAGCCAGATTTAAACAAGCAATTCCTATTACAAATACCGAACTATTAGCTAAAATCCATCAAACATACAGAGTTCAATACATTCAAGACGTAGTGCTGCCAACTCCGAGTGTATTTGAGGACAACATGTTGAGTACATTGAGTAGTTTTATATTCTTCAATAAAGTTGAAATAGTAACTTTGATACAGGATGATGAAAAATTTCTTACTGAACTTTTTCGTCAGTTAACGGACGAAGCGACTTTAGATAGCAAAAGACGCGATTTAGTCCTTTTTTTAAAAGAATTTTGCAACTTTTCGCAAAATCTTCAGCCACAAGGAAAAGAAGCGTTTTATAAAACATTAACAGCACTTGGTATACTCCCTGCTTTAGAAATTACTTTGGCAATGAATGATGCACAGACAAAAACAGCTAGTATAGATATTTTGACTTATATCGTGGAATACTCTCCAAGTGTTGTACGAGATTATACATTACAACAGATAAACAACACGGAACAGGACCAAATGTTAGTGAATGTAATAGTTGCTCAACTGGTTGGAGATAGTGATCCTGAGTTGGGTGGAGCGGTGCAGTTGGCTGGTGTACTACGTTTACTTTTGGACCCAGAAAATATGTTGGCTTCTGTTAATAAATCAGAAAAGACTGATTTCTTAAATTACTTCTACAAGAATAGTATCGGTACTCTAATAGCTCCTCTTCTGGCAAATACAATTGGAGAACGACCTGCGAGAGAGGATTACAGAACAGTACAACTTTTGGGATTGATCTTGGAATTGTTATCATTCTGTGTGGAACATCATACGTATCACATCAAAAATTGCATATTGAATAAAGATTTACTTAGAAGAATATTGGTTTTAATGAAATCAACACACACATTTCTAGTACTATGTGCATTAAGGTTTATGAGAAAGATTATAGCATTAAAGGATGAGTTTTATAATAGATATATAATTAAGGGCAATTTATTTGCACCTGTGTTTGATGCATTTGTAAGAAACAATGGCAGATACAATCTCTTAGATTCGGCTATATTGGAAATGTTCGAATTTATCAAATTGGTAAGTAATGATTGTTTTTGCTTTGTTTAATAAACAATATAATAGAAAGAATTTATAATATTACTATAATTTATATATCTTTTATTATGTTTCAGGAGGATATTAAATCACTATGTTCACATGTTGTTGAAAACTTCTCAAAGGAATTGGAAACAATTGATTATGTACAAACATTTAAAGCATTAAAATTAAGGTATGAACAACATCAAGACAAATTGAAAGATCGTGATAGAGCTACAATTGACAGGTATATCTTGATATATTTTTTATATTTATAATGAAAAGAAGATAAAAAACACAATTATATGGAACATATTATATAATAAATTACTGCTGAACTGACAACGTAATCATTTTCATAAAAATATATTTTTATAATTTAATAAAATTATTTATATGTAGTGTCCCATCAATCTTACGAAACAGTCGATATCGAAGGGACCAGAGACAGCTAGACGAAGAAGAGGAATTATGGTTTAATGAAGAAGAAGAATTTGACGAAGGTGAGCCAATAATAGTATAATAAGACCTTATATTTCTAATTTCTATTAAAATTCTTCATCGAAAATCATTCAAATTTTAATCCTATTATTATAGATTCTAAAAGTCATCAGCAACAACAGCAACAGCAGTCTGTATTAAATAACAATACTGCTAATAATAATATTACCTCACAACAACCACAGATCAATAACAGCTCATCAACAACGAATGAATCGCCAATTGCTTCGGAAATAAATCCTTCTCCAGCTATTGGTACTGTGGAAAAAACGGGAACGGCACTGTTTAAAAAGGTAAAATAAAATATATAATAGTCGCACAGTTTTTATATGCAATTAAAAATTATTGATATTGAAATCCTTGTAGTAATTAATTGGATTTTAAATTGCAATTTGTATCAATAAATGATTTTATGTTAATTTCTAGATTTTATAAAATTAAAATTTATATAAATTTTATTTAATTTCTAGGGATTAGTCGATTATGAAGGAGATTCAGATGAGGAGGACGAAGATTCAGAATTAAGTCCTTCCCCAAAACGACAACGATTGTCATAGTAGGCAAACTTGAAAACAACAAAAACATTTGTGATCTTTAATTGCTATTATCATTTCATGCCCCTTCTATATGTAAAAACAGATTTATTCTCTCGTTGTCGGAAGAGACATAGATTGAGCTTATTACTAAGGAATGGATACAACAATAAGAGTGCTTTTAAAAAAAATGTATGATGGGCACCCATAGGTCTGTCTGTGACACGTGTATAGTATGTGAAACTTAAATATGGTGTGATTGAAAACTAAGTAAGTTATGTCGACAGAGTGTATCGATAAAACAAAGGAAGCATAAACTTTCTTTAATGAAACGAACAGTGTAGTATTGTGGCATAATACGATGTAGCATGATTTATTGTATAATGCGTTAAAAAAAGTAAGAGATACTAAATGAATCACATAGAGAGAGTCCATTCCACTTGTCTGGAAACATTTTGTGCATTAGGAAAGATAATCTCACGGATATTATGAATAGTCTAAGAAGATTGGCCAAAATTAGCCAAGTTTAGTGACTTACAGATACAGGAGAATGAAACACGTGCTTAGTAAGTACATTGATAAACTGGAATATGTCAGTTAAACTGAAATGCGTCACAGTTGAGCTGTGACTAAACTGTAACAGTGTATCATAGTTATCTCGTAAGTCTGCCAAGAAGAAACTTACAATATGTTGTAAGACCGAATTCGGAGAAGACAAAGAGTACATGATGTACCGCACAAAAATAACCGAACGTTTCGTTTTGCCATTCGTAAGTTCTTATCGCCCACTGGGCAATAGAGAGAGAGAGAGAGAGAGAGAGAGAGAGAGAGAGAGAGAGAGAGAGAGAGAGAGAGAGAGAGAGTGGTTCTTCAATGGGTCAGGCACTATGAAACTTTATCCAGTTCAACGGACGTAGTATTTAGTTTGTATATATATGTATATTTGTAACGATTGTAAAACAACCACACTCATGGATTAAACAGAAATATGCAATTTCTTTAAGGATTCAGTTGCCTTTGAAATACTTTCAATAAATTTTTCGGTTGTCAATGTAAGTAGTAGTAATTGTACAATAAATATTTGATTTATGTATATTTATCAGTCTGCACTTCATGCCCAATGTTAATCCTTGATGTGTAAAGTATAACATAAATATATCGCGGAATATTAAGCTTATGTATAAAATATTGTTCGTATTTACATGATGGGCAGAGTGGAGCCAAGAATGACAGAATAGACTTATATACGATTTAGCTTTGTTAAATTATGAACATGTTTATAATATAACGTATAATTTATATATTGGATACAAAAATAGTGTCACAGAAGATGCAATATAAATTTTTAATTTGTGTTTACGCTATTAAATTTAACAAGAGTTGAAGTGTTATAATAAATAATTTCATCTTATAGAAATGAATAATATTTTCAATTTATAATCGCTTTAAATTGAAATTTAAGTTTTACTTTACAGTCATCATGTGAGAAGACTAAATTTAGCTATTTGAATCAGCTCCAGAAAAAAAGTGTCTGCTTTTGGTCCATTTATGCAAACGATAAATTGACAATGAAAATTTAAATTTAGCATTTGTCGTATAATTCCTATAACATATTACATTAACGATTTTAATTTTTATCATTTTTTTTTATTGAGTTGATTTTACAGAAAAATATTACAAATTAATGTACAGATTTTTCAATAATATGCCTAATACCCGAAAGAATTTCCAAGACTGCTTTAGGACTGTAAGTACATAATGCTTGGAATATTGCAGTGAAGATACACATGTACACATATACATATATATTAACTCTTACTTATAGCGAAAGGGATTCAGACCTTAATTCAATCGCAAAATAAATAAATTGTGAATATCTGAGTAGGCAAATTTGCTGGAGCTGAGTGATATATGTACATAAAATGTTGTGCAACTTGGACTGATCATAAAAAGAAATGTAACAAAGGCTAATATTAATTAGTTAAGTAAGGTAATGCTGAGTAATGTTGTTCTTTATGTGTTTTACATATATCCACAATTTATTCGATAATAAAAAAAAAACAAATATTAAGCCTAGAATGTTATTGGGCGTAAAGAATGTAAGTAAAAAAAGAACAAATGAATTAACATCTAAGTGATACTAGAGAGTAAAAATGCGATCACGTGCTATTTAAATTGAGAAATTTGATATACATTTGTACAGAGTGTGTTACGCTCTTATCATACATTTTATCATCAATAATATTCTTGATTATTATCTACAAGCTTCGATATTTTTGTTTCTATTTTTTTATTAATATTTGATATACATTATATTAAATTAAAAATGTAGAAATATAACGAGCAAATATATTTTCTTGTTACAAATTCATATTTGTAGAATAATACATTTTTAACGAGAAGTAAAATAAATCCAAATAAATTTGCTAGCACAAGATCGTTATAATCTCATATTTATTGGCTGCTCTGAAAATGTTGGTGTTTTATCATGTCTTCTATTAATACAATATTTCATATTTATTATAATATTATTACATAATATAACTTTGAACATATAATATGACAGTTTAAAACATTCTGCCTCAGAACCGTCGCCGAGATCGCAAACATACATTTTTCAACCGTCACATTGATATAACATTAAAAGAAGCAAATATGTCGAGACGTGCACACATTGTACAATATCACATGCTAACACTAGCATGCGTTTTAATTATATAATAAAACAAGATAAGCTTTTTCTTTTTGAGAGTATATATATACATATATATATATATATACAGCATATGCACATATATATATATATATATATATATATATATATATATATACATAAAAAAATATATATTTATATAAAAATATATAAGAAAATATTATATAATAAG
>Ga0157364_1001697_pt1 | contig 19211 bp, 10 predicted proteins | sample AttsexASBM2_FD_111476 | JGI IMG/M metagenome (GOLD analysis project Ga0157364, IMG submission 111476) | Fungus gardens microbial communities from leaf cutter ant in Ribeirão Preto, State of São Paulo, Brazil - Atta sexdens ASBM2 | ecosystem: Host-associated > Fungi > Mycelium > Unclassified ...
CTTTCAGTAAAATTTTGAAATATTTTGGATATTTTTGTCTTGATTTGAAAGCCATTAAATATTTTGTTGACAAAGCAATATAATACAGCAATTAAATTACTATTAATGCTATACTGCTTACCTTTAATTGTCATAAGTTGATAGTATTCTAAAGCTGCATAAGTGTGATATATCAAACTTTTAAAAAATTTTTATTTTTTATTTTTTCAGACAGATTTTGAAAAAATTCCCTGACTTTTTTTTATTTTCCTAACCGTTTCAATTTTCCTGAATTCCAGTTTTGTGGCAATTCTGAAGAAAGCTTCGTAATCTATTACAATAGAAATTGCAAGAAAAATACGTAATTAACGTAGAGAAAAATTTACGAGGTATAGTAGATATATTGTGTGAGTTACTGCAATTAAGAGCTTCGGGAACTCATAGGACTTCGGAGTGCTATCTCCAAGATTAAGAAAGTACGGTGAAAATAAATCGTAGCCGATTCAAGATTCTTTCACGGCACGAATCCTTCGAGTCCTTAATCGGATACGCGGCGGAATCACCGGAGATTGATTTCTCTTCCGTTCTCAATCTATAGGATCACCGATCATACTCGGGAAGGTCGACGTAGCGACTTATTTATTACAGATAATCCTAAAATTGAATTCGGCGGAACGAGAGGAATCTTTCTTTCGTCTCGTCGCGGAGTAGCACCCTTTTTTCACAGTATAAGGATTACCAGAGAAAGGAAGTAGAATATCGGAAGGACAAGGAACTGGTCCGATGATTGAAAAGAAACCTTTTTTAACCCTTTAGACCCTTCGAAAGAATAAAAGCTCACTCGATAGCTCTCTTTTTGGTTCGACATTTTCATTGTTCTCTCGTCTTTTCTTCTCCGTCACGAATGTAATATCTAAATTATTGTGTCCTTCGTTACAATTATTTGTATCTAAATTTTGTTGTGTAACTTTCAAGGATTCCTGCATTTATACATCTTTATTTTAACTGCACACGTCCGTTTTTTTAAACGATTGTGATCTTTCATCAAAAGCTTCAGTATATTGTATTTCCAACAGCACACCGAATACGTAACGAAAATACATGCCAAATCCCTGCGTGCATCCCATAGTCATCATTCCTTTCGATCGAGGAAGGCATGCGTTTTCCTGCTTTCCGCATTGGCGGAGGTATCGTAAAGCTTCGTCGTGTCTAAGCAAATTTTATGGCAGGATTTCGTATATTGGCGTTATAGTGCGAGGCTGAACGAAGCGACGATCGTTCGAAGTAAACCGAAGAGACGGCGAAATATCTGTATTGAATGATCGACATTTTCGTTTCACTTTGGTCGCAATTTAGGTATTTTATTTAGTTTATACTTAAAAGCTCCATGCGGTTATTAATTTAGTAACCACGCGAATTGATCAATGTATATTAATGAGAAAATTCAATGTAACAAGACCAGTTTTAATATTTAATAAACGACAGAAAAATATGTATGAATTATTTGTTAAAAGTTTTGCAATAATTCAACGATTCAAAATATTCGGTCTCTAAATAAATGTCTATTAAACATATCGCTATTTTTTCTATCGTGTTAAACTGCAACTCTTCACGTTCGAGTGCATATTCCAATATTTTTATGAGCAGTAACAAAAAATCATCACTATGCAAATGTAAACGAGAGGAAGAGTGAGAGGGGAAGAGGGATAGCACGATGAACAAAATAACAGCATACGCTTTTATTACGATGTACAATTTATCATTTGGGCTTTTCCGTCTTGCGATTTATTGCAGGAATTTATCGTCGAGATTCGGGCTGGTCCCCGAAAATCGCTACGATTTCAGAGGAGGTCAATTCGAACGGCTCGTCATTGTAAGCCTCTTAATTTCGTCCGGAAACAATCGAAAATCGACCGCCATCAAAACGTCGAACTCAATCATTTTCCTCGCCCCATCTCGGACGCAATAAAACCACACCGCGGGGGATGAGTCGTTCGCGGGAGATGGCAGGACGAACTTGCAATGGTCGTATTTTAATCCTTGACTTTGATTTTTGCATTGCATTGAACCTTAAATTATTGACTGACAAAATAGAAGATATTCATTGATTCCCATCGGTTTTCAGTCGCATTTATACTCGATTCAAAATGCTTGAACTTCGTATACACTGTTGTGGTTTTAAATCTTCAATTTTCCGCGTATATTGCTGTTATCAATCGCGATAATTCAATCGTTGTCTAGTTTTAGAGAGGTAGAAAAAAGGAACCTTTTCAATTAGAATCTAATGATGCGGAGAGATCGGCATTTCGGCTGCGTCGAAATATATTGCCGCTCGAATGCGTTCCCGGAGAATGAACGCGTCGATAGAACTCGCAGCGTGTACATTCCAAATTTGATCGCCGAAAGTGGACCATTATTGGTATTGCAACCGCGCGTTTCAATATTGTGCCGCCGCGATTAAATGTTTAACATCAAACGGCAAATAAAATATTGAACGTCGTACCGTCTGATCGAATGAAAATATTCCGCAGCTCTCCCTTAGAAATGTATTTTGATGTTCAAACAATGTGTGTTGTTAATAAATAAATAAGCACAAAATACAGAGCCCGAAGGGCTATAATCCTCCGGCGGATTGTCGAGCTAATCAAAAATTAATTTACACCCATTACGCGGCCCTGATTATTACATCATATGATTTTCAAATGACAGTTCGCGGATTCGTCAGATACAAGCCAGTAATTATCGCATTTACAATTAATGGTAAAATAGTGATTATAAAATTAAGTTTAATACATATACTTATTACACAAAGAAGCATATTCATCTCCTTTGGTTTCTAACTAACGAAAATTACATTAAAACATATATCCGTTACTCACCGCATATATAGATGAGTACAGTTAATAATTAACTGAAACCTTCCGGTCCCTCACCATTTCTCGAAATCAATTGCAAACCGCAATACTTTCCTCCTGAACGCGCCGCACCACAGGGGTGATTCGCACCCCCGCAGAACGCAGGACGACAATCAGACTCAACGGGGATGGTGTGGGATTGCGTGCTGCGTGGGTGTATTTAATGACATAAAGAGCAGCGTTCCGCACACGCGTTAATATCCGTCGTCCGAGAGAGAACGGTCGTCCCTCGTATTGCTATAGTCCGCCTAAAATCCGCCCGCTCTCCCCCGACGGCGGAAGTTGCACGGTAAAGCCTTCGTCAACCCTTCCCTGTCGCGTGGCGGCGACGGCCTCCTGCGGGTGGCGAATTGTTTTTGATATTCGAAACGGAACGAATCCCAGCACGTCGCGCTTCGCCAAGCGCGCAGCGCGAAACGAACTCGAGCAATTCACCCCTTTTTCCCGTTCCCCTTTTCTGCTCGTTTCTTTCGTGAAGTTACACGGGGGTAGATGTATCGAACATGGGATAGTGACGCTGATTGGCGAGGCTTTCAGCAAAATTATTAGACAGAAGAGAGAAAAGAAAAGGTGAAATATACGACGTAAGTATTAAAGATTTGAAATATAATAGAAAAGTGTGATAAATCGAGTGTTTTAAAAAAATATAACATTTGTAAATGTTGACAAATTGCGCGCGCGATCAATATAATAATAAATTACGCAATCAATATAATATAAAGATTGATGTATGATTATATATAAGAGTAGGAGATTAATATAATTATAAAGAAATATACCATATTTTTTCATTCTAGATATTAATTTTTGCTGAGACTGCAAACCTATTTGCTTTTGAGCTTCATATTTTCATTCTTCCTTTTTCTCTTCTACGAATGAGTTGTACATTTTTTACGCTTCAAATATCTGTATATAGAGATGTTCTTAACCCAGATTTTTCGGCGCGCAAATAAATTGAATGATTATGAATAACGAAGGCATGATTCCACCACGGAACAAAGCTGACGAGGCAGGAAATTAAAAAAAAAAAAAAAATTACGGGGAAAGTATACCATCGAGAGCTGACGCTGACACGAAATACGGTACGAAAGATTGAATCTCGCGTCGGTTGGCGAAACGGTGCTCGCGTAAAAGAAATAAATGCAGAATGAAATTCTCATTTTAAAAAATTTGTTACGGAACCACGCGTGCATGGAATTAGGTGACTGTAATATTTTCCAATTTGCCTTCGTGCAATATTTACGGGCGCATAAATGAATCGCTCCCGTAAATCAATTTGTATCTCAACGAAAAATGTCATGAACGCCGCGTATTATCGCATTAAATGATATCATTATATCGACATTGACGTCAATCTTATCATTATTTATATCTCGCCACTATTCAATCTCGATGAGAATCGAGCCCATTAATTGCACGGTTTCGTCGGTTTAATGAGGTACGATTTTACTACTTATTGAATTGTCATAGACATGATGGACGCGTTTAGCGAAAATGAAATATCTGTTTATTAGATCACCGTAAGTTACACGCTCTCGCGTAGTTTAATAATAATTTTTACTTTCAAATTTAAAAATATTTTTTTATTCCGGATGTTTCTCTCGGAGTATAATTTATATTCGTTCACAAAAGAGTATAAGGATAAAACGTAAAAATGAAACCACTTAAATTATAGAACCTGATAAAATACTAACAATTTTACTGCTACATTTAGTTAAACTTACTATATTATTAGATAATAAGTAACAAAACAAATAACATTTAATACTACAATGCACGTAGTACTGAACGCGAATATTATTGTTTGTATTATGATCTAATGCACTATAGACTTCATACATTTGGCTGCGATTATAACGAGCAACTAGTACACCTCACTAGGTTACTGGATTACAATCAATCATGGTCTGATAACGAGCAGCACTACTCCCAAGTGCGTTTCGAAAAGCGAAGACAAATGCATCTCTCTAATGCTCATCCTGCTGCGCACCTCGTGCCCTTTTCGTCGTCATAGACCAACTAAAGAATTATATATCGCTCTTTGCACTTCTCTCTCTTTTCTCCTCAATGATATTCTTGTTGCAAAAGTATCTTCCGTGATGCTTAGCATTAAACGCAACTCTACACTATAACGTGATCTACAATATACATTATAACATGAACTAAAATACTTTACCACATTCTCTCTCTACGAACAACTGCGATCCCCAATTTATCATACTCGCGTATATATATAATTATGCTATATAGCTTAGCTAAGATTTTTTTTATTTAGTCTAATAATTTAATTTCTGGAACGAGAATTTTCAAGTTTATAATAGAGATTATAATTTTTCAAATAAGAATTATTAAAACTTATAAAAAATCGTTTGTGAGATATATTTGATATGCAATCACAATTCAAATATCAGCTTCTGTAGAGAACAAGCTAAATTAGAACGGAGCGATCGGATACGAGAATCGCACGAGGATCATTACTCTTCCGTTTCCGTACCGAATCGTTCTGTCATCCTTATGAAACCACAGGATTCGCGACTAAAAGCAACGCCTGGCATTCCGTCAATTCCGTGGCAGTGGGTTAGTGGTCCGTATAACCAATCGCACAGTAACTCGCGTTAAGTCACGCTCTCAGGTGCGAGGTTTCGGCGTGCGAAGACAAATGTGCTCCACCTCCTCGTGCAAGTTCTCCTTTCGTCCTCCCTCCATGCTCGGGGTTGGAAAATTACGTGTTGCGCGTAACGAACATTAAAGCCAGTAACATTGTTCACGTGGGATTAGAGCTAAAACCGCGAGATCTCATTCTCCACGAAACGGAGGACCCCGCTGTAGATTTCTTCCACGTTTCCTTCTCAGTAGATGTCGGCCGACAACGTTTCACAACGGATGAATTTTCGTGATAAATCGACTTCGAAATTTATTACTAACCTCTGAGAAAAGAAAAGGAAAATATTATAGGATGTAATTTCTTTTTTGTTGTAAAAAAAGTGATATAATTCTGATATCCTTAAACACGTATTTATCAAGAAACATGTGAATAAAATATCTCATAAATTCATCGAAAGTAAAATAGTGCAAAAGTAATTTATGAAGAAAGAAAGATGAAAAAAGAGAAATGAAGGAGAGAGATATTTGCGCTGTTTCATGCCAAACGAAGGCGTGAATCATCATAGATTCCTTCGATAGAATTATTCTGGCTTTCACGAGGCCGGATATCATTAGACTCACGGCGAATAACGCCTTGATCTAGTGATTACGAATGCAGAGTGGGATGATTTGCATGACGTCGAACTTAATGTAAATCAATCGCATCAGCTCCAGATCGAATTGCGCATATAGGTAGTCGAATGGTATCCCTTTCCAAATGATAACATTGTGACGTGAAGAAAGAATGCTGTGAAATTATCTTAGAAAGTTATTCTAATATTTCTATCTTTGCATTAAAAATGATATTAATATTTATAAAATATTGAATATTTAAAATAAAATTATTTTGAAAAGCTCCGTTGAAATATTCTTATAAAATAATTTAAAAAATTTATATTTATGAGTCTTAAAGAATTATATTTGGTTTTATTTCTTGGAAAAAACATTTTTTTGAAGAACGGTAACATGAAAGGAGTCTCTCGTGGAATTAAAGGGGAATGATTCACAGATGCTACCCTTTCCCTTAGTGATACCTGAGCGGTCGTCAAAGGCATCATTAGGAAGAAAAGGGCGCTACGATATTCTCCCCTTAAAATCTGTAGGATGGTAGATATTACAATCGAGAGAAAACCGAATTTTCGGGCAAAATTGCATTGAAGATTCGTTCCGTCTCGAGTGGACGTCCGTTCTTAAAGAGTTTTTATGAAACCCGGAAACAGGCAAAATTGCACCATTTGCTATTTGAGAAGCCGCTTCCAATTGTCGGTGTCTATTTTGTGGTAAATAGAAAAACGAGATATTTTTTACTTCGTATCTTTCGTCAGAAATTTATTGCCCAGAGAAAATGGAACTTTCAGAGCATCAAGAAAGGCATTACAGGGATATAATTCCATCGATATTCATATTTTCAAGAGATTATCTACACATTTTGTTTGGCATTTCGCGCGCAGTTATGCTGTGGGTAAGCAAACAGATCGACTAATATGCATCCCCGTTCGTGCCCACGCTCGCACGTATCACGTCGCATTAATTACGCACGTTATTCGCGTCCGACACGTCGGATCGCGGATAAGGAACTTTTCATCGAACCTCTGGAGGTAGAGCATGTGGGCGTCGGTGGGCGTCCTTCGATAATAAATGTAATCCGAGGAAGGAAAAGGCGGTGAGGAATCCTCTCCTCACCTTTCTTTTCTCTTTTTCTCTTTTCAAGGCGAGTTCTCGCCTGGATTCCTTCCGCACGAATCCTCTTTGGCATCCTCGCGACATCCAAGAAGCCGCCAAAGGGATCATTAAGGACAGCGAAGAGGGACGTGATCCACCACTCTCAAGTGCACCGTACTTGGTCTTTAATTCTGCGGCCACTCCCGAAGTATAAAATTCGGGATTGGCTCTAAAAGGAAATGTATGATAAATGTTTTTCAGATTTTTAATTGTACTTCTTTAAAGTCGATATTTCCTTATTGAAAAACATTTATGTTTATAAAGAGAAAGAATTCAGCCTTTAAGAGTCGCATTCATAGTCGTGATTCAACCTGAAATTCAATTCAGGCTAAGTTTAAATCAATCTTTTATTTCAAAAATGTTTCTTAAATCATGATTTAATGAATTCGATTGATTTAAATTTTGGTTCAAACTTAGTTCGCCTGAAATAAGAATCAATCGTGGATCGATTTACAACTATGAATACAAATCTTAAACCACTTTAATATTAAACGCTCTAAATGATTCAATGATTTTACTAATCAAATGATTTCAATGATTTAACATTCTTTTTCCTTTAATCTCAATTGAATTTTAATTTGATTTTAATTGTTTATTTACAAATCTTGCCAAGAAAGATCCTTTTTTGACAAATGCATAAGTTGCACCAGTCTGTGAGACTTTGGAATACTAGAGGAGTAATCTATGAACCCGAGGGAAACACCTTTCACCTCCATCCGGAAGAGGACGAGACCAACCCGATATCATCTCCCTCTTTCCTGCTTTTTTCTCTTGCTTTTCTGCCTCCGGATTTTCATTCTACGACGGATCCGAGCGATAAAACGCGCGCTGAAATCGGCACGTTCGGCCAGAAATTGGAAGGATCCTCCATTCTGTCGGGCTTCGACACGATGTAGGATTTACTGTCCGAAGGGAATAAGGATCGCGCCGAGAGTCCTTCTCGTTTCGTTCTGTACGGCAGCTCGTTACACATTCATCGTTTTGCGCAAGGAATTTCTCTCAAAATTTTCTTCTAAGATAACATTTAAGTACAAATTAAAAATTGGATAAATCTTATCTTCAATCTTCTACATTTATTAAAGTATAAAATTAATTTAATAATCGAAACGTTAATAATCACGGCGTGTTTACTATCTCAATTATTTAAAGAATCATTACAAATGATACGTAGATACGGTTCAGTATTTCTATCGTGATGGTGATTCTATTTGAGTCTGAAAATGCGGCGAAAAGAGACGATCGATCTTAGATGGAATTCAGCCAGCACGGTCGATCGTAATCGGGGAAAGTTGCCGATGATTCACGTTAAGCGCCGAGCTAACTCGAGTTATCCACTTACGCATGAATTAGGCGAGCCCACTGGGACGCGTTAAAGGGAAACCGCATCGAGAAACCGCACACCTTCTCTAACCTTCTGGGAGGGGAAAGTTCCTTCGTGTCCTCATCATCATTCGGTCGGAGAGAGATCTCGTTGCCGGAAACTTTCGGGACTAATCGTTATCACCATCCGGTTGTCTGCTATCACTTTTCACCTCCTCCTCCTCCCCCTCCCCCTCCTGACGTTCTATTCTATAGAAATGACTGATTCATTATACGTGTACTCGCTCGGACATGTTTCTCTGCCAATTTTCTCATAATCACGTTCCTTGAGCCCTTTTCTTCCCTTGTCTTCCTTTTATCTTTCCTTAAGCTGCCTGAAGGTTGAGGACCTCCTCCTGCGACGAAAATGCGTTCTTGAGCTTGGTAACGGCTTAAAGCTTGGTAAAGGTTAAATAGGACTCGTTCATAGAAACACAAATGTTACTAAGAGCGTTACGAAATATTGACAGAATGTAGCTGTCCGATACGCATATTAATTCAATGAATACAAATATCAGTATCATTAATAAAATGCTGTCGTCTCCTAAAAAATTTCCATTGGATTTTAATTTGAAGTAGAACTCGAACTTTTTGTATAAGAATCATCCATTTAATTTCTACGTGCACCTTCTTCTTTTATTTGAAAGAAGTAATTCATGTATGAAAACGTCAAGATTCTCTTCGGAAAGAGATCGAAGTACTACCACTTCTTCGTGAAGCAGGAGCTCGGGGCGATGTCGAGTTCAACCGCATCATCTCCTTGCTCCTTTTCCGCACTCCTTGAGGCGATTCGATCGATTCGATCGGGTGAGGGCGACCGGTTGCAAGCAACTGAGCGATGCGATTGATCGAGTTACGGGGGCGACTCAGAGATCCACGATCTCGTTTGTTGAAATCCGGAGACGGGGAACGTGGATTCGCTTTTACGCGGAAAAATCTGTGTCATTCGTTTAACGGAGCCGCGCACTGGCATCCGGCTTTTCCACGGGATTGCAACGTGCGATTCGATTCGCTCCGTAGGCGAATTAATTTTATCCTTCGCTTATCAAGTTGCACGCGCGCTTTAAGACGATTCTCTCCGGAAGAGTGCTCCCGTGAAGCTCAGCTTTCCAAGAAAGTCTGAACGTTGTTGATAGCAAAGTAGTCGCTTTCGTTATCTTCTTGTGTCCTCCGTACGTTCGAGAAATTTATTTATATATCCCACGGATATATATATGTATAAAATATTGAGAGTTTATTTCTTTAAATTCGAGCAAGTTAATTAAAATTTTTCCAAAATTAATACGATCCATTTCCAGTTCGATATTAATAATCGCATAATGATATATTGAAGATTTGTCAATCATTGAATGCTATAAAAAAATTTTAACAACTAATTTGAGCATCCTACATAATTATTTGAGGGTCCAAAAAAATTATGTTTAAATCTGTATCTAGTTAAATTTTTAGATATTTAAACAACCGTCTTTTCTATATAAACTATTTGGTTGTCCGGAAAGTTCATGCCGATTTTGAAGAAAAATTGAAATGCAGAAGATTTAAATTTTAGTATACATTTATTAAATCATATTAGTCGGCACGAACTTTCCGGACAACTCAATACAATAATTTGTCTATTTTAAGTATAGAACAATCAGTCTGTCTCGAGAATTAACATCTATTCACTTTGTTTCTAAATTATAATTTTTTTCTTATTATTTTCTAATAAAAAAACCGATCAAATAAATACGATTATAAATGATCTGAATATGATAAATTATGATTGTGGGAATCAATTCATTCTTTTCGCGTATAAGGATTTGGACATGTTATATCAAAGAGATTATCATAGAGGTTATTTCATTGATATCGATCACAGATTCCTTGATCCACATTGTCGCATTCTGATAGTACGCATTACATCATACATCAGGGAATACGAATCCGTTTCCGATCGCGTTGCAAAGGAACGTCACGGCCGGCTAGCATCCGTTTTATTGGTTACCATTGGTCTCGATCGTGCGCGTTCCAGCGCATTGACTCGCCATCGGCAAAATTCGACCGTCCAGGCAGCGTCGTTATGCTCGACCACCGCCGTTGATATCCGCCATGGAAATTATCGCGACTATGGCGAATACCGGCATGTGCTTAACAGAGCTTAACTGAGCTTACGACCGGCCTCTCAAAGACCTCGATACTAGGAAAACGTATTGCTTCCACGAAAATTCTAAACCCTCATTCAGCGCACGTTGAGATTTTATGCGTTCCGACACCGCCTGCTGATTGCAATTAAGAATTTGTTTTATTCTTCCTCTTTTCTATAATTCTATTTGTGGTCGAATACGAGACTTTCTATGAAGAAAATAAACGTGTACTTATAAAAAATAACGTATACTTTGTCATAAAATAATAATAATATGTTTGCTTTATAAATAAACTTTTATGAATTAATAAGAATCATAAGTTAATAAAAAAACTGTGTAGATTTAATTGATTCAAATTTCAAAATTATTAGTTATTTGTATAGCTAATAATTTTGAAATAATAATTATAAACTTTCTAAATCTTTATAATCTTTTAAACTTCAAGTAATTAAAAATACCTATCTTATTAGTAAAAAATAAGGATGAAAGAAACATATGCAATCATCAAATTTATGAAATGTAATCAATGACGCATTGTGTAATTGAGATACACGCATATCGATCGTGATCTCGATTGGACCGTTGATTGCGCAAACGGCAAGGTCTCGTAACGAATCGTTGTACACACTATGGGCACGAATTCTCTCTGTCCCTCTGGCGCTGGAGTAACGCATGCAAATCCCTGAACAAATGCGTAATTAACGTGTCCTAAACTATCATGAACTAGTTACGATAAAGTGTTTGTCAACAGAGAGTAGAAAAGAGAACGATGTAGGAAGAGTGTAAAATAAAATTTGTATTCCTAATAATATCCTAGGTGTAATCCAATTTTTTTTTAATTTTGCTTTGAAGAAAAGAATTAACTGCATGATCTAATCGGTCATTTTCGAGGATGAACATAGGTGAAAATTTGTTAGTGATATAGCGGCGATATCATTGGAAATGATTAAAGAAAAGATGGAAAATGGAGAATATGATCGAGAATCATAAATAAGGAAAAGGAGAGAGAGAGAGAGAGAGAGAGAGAGAGAGAGAGAGAGAGAGAGTTAAATCAATGAGATGATTTTCGATTCAACTCCAACATTCCGCCGCCCTTTTCCCTCGTGCATTTCTATCTGTCTCGTAGTCTCATCTCCTGCTATTGTTGCCCCCCGCGGTTTATGCTAATGCCGTGCCACTGAATTTAACGTCTCGCGTGTACGCTCGTTTGCGTTTTGTGCGTCAGACGCGGATACGCCCACATGTGTATGAACTCTGTGGGGGTCGCTTGCAATTGAACCACGGGGTGAATATCTGAATCAATAATATATCATGGACATTATAATTGTAGCAGGACATTGTTAGACATTATTGTTATATCAGTATTGTTTAATGTAGCAACGATGTAATTACCATTATTTCGTTATTCAAAGAGTATACAGGAACACGAAAATATATTTAAAATTAAACAATTTTCCTATTTTCTGTTATATATGTTTCTATGTAATCTTTTAATATCTTGATGTTATAAATTTTTCAAACTCACAAAAAATTCCAGTTGAAAATGGACGAATCAGAATTTTCTGATAAATTTTTTTTATTAGAATTTTAATTGAGATAATCAGAATTCTGGTTGATACAATGAGATTTTGATAAAATCTACTAGAATTCTTATTTTTACGAGAATAATTATATCAGAATTTTATTATCTCAATTAGAATTTTAGTAGATTTAACCAGAAAATTCTGATTCGACTATTTTCCAGAATTACTTATTTAATCCAACCAGATCACTTTTCTCAGTGTTTCTTTGTGTATTTTTTATATACACAAATAGAAAAATAAAAATATACTCTTCCCAGATTAATATTTTTACACAATTTACCATTTTTTTGCTAACAAGCATCCCGAATAGTGAAACAAAGGTATAATCTATAGAAAACATCTCCCTCTATTTCTATCTGTTTTTGCATCCCCAAAGTATTCAATTCATAACGCGACGTATATTATTCGTGCGCGCACACGCGTACATGTATGCGTACATACGTATTCGGAAACATATACCTTCGGTAATATAATATGTATACATGTTTCCCTGCACTCAGGCCGCGAGATCGCATTACGTGATATCGATTGTATCCAGTACGAAGCGAAGGGGAGCCTCCTTTTTCTACTTCTCCCATTCAACTCTACTGTCTGTCTCTTCCCTGCGTCATCCCCTTTGTTTTATGTACGCTCGAGCTTCGTTAGCGGTCGCACGCTAATTAATCGAAACGTGCTTGATCAAGATGCCGAACGATACCTTCGTTGTAGCACGCGGATTAAAAGAGTGGAGGAGGAGAGAGGGCAATTCCAAAACTCCGATGTCGCAAGCGAAGCATCTTTGGTCCACCAACAAGATCGGCTTCTTCAGATACCACTGCATTCGTATATACTGTACCACCCCCGTCGCGATCGATATGTACAAGCCTCTCTGGAGAGAACCTTGTCCGAAAATCTGAGATTATCTAGAGTTTCTAACAAGATAGGCGCTCGCAATTTCTTTACCACTAATATCGTTTTTAATAAAATAATGTACAATTAATCACAGCATTGCAATAACTCAATCAAAGTTATATTTTAAAATTGGCTATTTAAAAAATTGGATATTTATTTATTTATCTAGGTGTTTCAGTTGACAGGTCTTTTGCTTCAATGAGAATAAATAAGAATGATACGGAGAACTCAAGATTAATTCGGCGTATATCACGTTTCACGCTGAAGAAACATTTTTACATTCGCGAACGAGCTTACTGCGAATTCCGCATCGGCGAGCCGATAGCGCGCGCGATGAACGAATCGTTGAAAACGATCCTTTTTTTCCTTTTCTTTTTTTCTATTCCACGAGACGAGCAATTTCAACGGGAGCAGATGACGTCTATCCAATAATGCACACATCGCCTAGCTAGCCGGCCGAAGCGCGATAGGCGACCGGCGGCGCCGAAGAACAGTAGTCGCTCACCGATCCATAAACAATCCCGCGATGTTATCGCTTCTCCACTCTCGTGCGCGACAGCGAAGGGAATCCTCGAACGAGGATCGATCGATCCTCGCGCCATTCTGTCGCTACACGCTTGTGTGCGTACACGCGTCGAACGAACTCCGTTTAATTGATATATCGTTGCTGATCAGAAAACGCTATCTCTCAACTTTCATGTGATGGTACACCGACAAAAATATACACGCGACATTGAGTACATTTCGCAAATAGTCGAAGTTACCTTCATGAGTCGCAGACAGAAGTTTCTCTCGATTCCTTAGCGCTAAACATTTTGTTATCACTCGTCGCGATCGCAGAAAATCTACTTTACTCTCCGCCTGCAATCATATTTGCCCGATCAGAGAACGTTATCTCTCAACTTCATCTGATCCTGTGTGGAAATTTATCCGGGAATTTATCCATACTTTAATACTGGCCCTATATGGGCATTACTGAGGTATTCAAAGTAAAGGTTTATCAAACTCACGCTTATTTAGGATAGTTCAACTTAACTTTCTTAGTCACGGCCCATGCAGGGTCTAGGTTTGGATTCCACTTTTTCCCCAAGATAGTTATACTTAAGCTTGCCCACTTGCAGCCCATATAAGGCTCAATTTGATCTCAAAATTTTCTCTGATAATAGTTTAATTTATAGGACATCTTATAACTATGCCTTAAATGGACTTGAGTCTTATATTTATTTCGCATAAAAATTGGTTAATGCTAATTTTATAAAGTAATATTATTTCTACTTAACAAAATAAAAAAAAAGTCAAATTTTAAACGTCTTAAAATTCATGAAAAAAAAAAAGCTAATTGGACATATATACAGATATATGAAGCTCGAAGATCCGAATCTAAATACACCATCGCGTATCATCCCTTTCCCGTCGCTACTATCCGCTTCCGCAATCAGGGAACTTTCACCCTCTCTTATGATGCAGTTCCGTTCGATTACGACCGTTGTTACGTTCATTGCGCTACACGTGCGAGGCTCCACAAGGAACCCATTAATTGGATCTGGCGTCGGGTTACTCGAGCTTCGATTCGCCCTATGTTCCACCGTGTAAATCCGGAAGCTCGTATGCGTTGTCCATGCCCGACTTTGGCGGTGTCGCTCTTTCCTGTTCGCAAAATACATACCACAGAACGACCACGGAAAATACAACATATCGTTGAATATAAAAATTTCAATTTCATAAAGCCGTTTCTCATCATTTAGTATTCATAAATTTATTTTAAGTAACGGACTAATTTTCCAAAAATTCATTTTATTCTTAAGAGAAATCGCAAAATTAATTTAAATCCACAATAACGCGAACAAGAAGTCACACATGTACATAAATTAATTTATGATGTGATGAATTATTCGATAATTGCTCTGTTTAATCTCGTGAGCGTGATTGTGATCACGTAATTTCCCAAAAACGTATCTAGAATATTATTCATTCTCGTGTACATTTTACCGCGGGCGGAGTGGGGAGTATCGTGGTGAACCGCATGCAGCTGCAAGTGCAACCACATTATGCGTCACTGACACGGTGCATCGCGCGATACGTTTTCTCTTCGCAGCGGCAGAGTGATATTCGATGACTTTTCCACTTCTCTTCTCCACTATTTTCCGTTACCTCTCACGTAGAAATCCCTCCGCTCTCAATTTTCAAGAATTCGAGCGCGAATTTTGTTTCTCTTCCTTGCCTTTCCGGAGTCTATCTTCCTAGTGAGAATGACATAATACATCACGGCATGCTATCGGTATTTATTTTCCAAATTCTACCGCGCCAGGAAAATGGGGAAGGGAAAGATGAAGAGAGGTGATCACTTAGAGGAAGGGGGATTCTCTTACTGACGCTGGTCTCTCTCAACTGAATCCATTAGCCAACGCCATTAATATCACGGTAATGATGAGCGATGAGCCACCGCGCGGAGGACGAAACGGATCAGGAAGAGGACGAGATACTTTCGGCTAACGTTAAGAGAGAAGGAAAGAGAGAAAGAGAGAAAAAATAAGAAAAAAAAAAGGAAAAATGACTAGGTAGACAGATAGGTAGATCGATAGACAGGTAAATAGGTAGATGTACTACGTTATGATGAAAAAGAAAAATCTTTTCTTACAAAATCAGCATAACAAATAGGTAAAAAATGAATTAAATTAGTAATGAATTAAATTAGTAGATAATGATTAGCTGTGAGAGAATAGTTATTAAGTGATTATATTGCAGAACTGTAATCAACAATTTTCTTTATCAAGATTATCAAGATACGTAAGATTAGGCGAGCATGATATATCGCACATAGCATCGAGCAACATAATAAGAGTAAAATTTTTAATGGGAGCGTAAAGACTTTTACGTTCGTTGCATAAGCGGGCAAATTTCAATGCCAATTCAAATTTTAATTAAAATTTAAATTTGCAGAAAAAGAAAAAGAAAGAAAGTAAGCACGGTAGAGGCAAAAGGGCACTAACACCGCACTAACGTCCGCACTTCCACAATCGTTGCTGTATAGGTGGCACGTATATTATATACGTGCTTACAGGGGCTTTGATAAATGCTGCTTTGCTTGGCCCACTGCCAAATAGCATACCGCACAATGTATCTCATCGCTCGTGTATTCCTCATCGCGCCTTTCATGAGACGAGATACGCTCGTGTCGCGGTGTATTAAACCTTCACACACGCTAAATATTATCGGTTAGCGACGATTAAAAGCCGGCTATTCGGCCGACTATTATAGCGCTTCAATTATTTAATATTACGAGAATTGCCAGAGATAATCCGAGATTTTTTCTCGTTTCGAGAAGGTGCATTAGAGGCATATATGTCCATAAAAATAAATAATAAATATTATAATTCTTCTAATGATTCATATGTATCATTAAATATTATTTAATATTGATCCTAAGACAAATAGAAATTTTCTTTCCGTCAGTTTTCAATTAACTGATCCGTTTCGCAAATTATTTGCGATACGCCAACTTCGTCGAAGGACCAAATTAAGGTTCAACTTTCGCTCCCAGCCAAGAGAAATAATTAAGCGCTCTTTCATAACGATCATTACTCAGGCTCGTTTCATTCATCATTCGACCTCGCATTGAATATGTTCATCTTAGCGAACTCTAATGTTACGAATGAGTTTTATGAACCTTGCAAACTTCCAGTTGAGCAAAGAAAATGTTTTTAAGGATGAGATCCTTCCTTCAGATGAAGGAAGTTTCTGTCCACGTGGCCTTTGATAGATATTGCCTTCCTTTATGACGTTCCAAATAACGTAGCAGGTTATCTATCCCATTCCGCACCGTTTATTGTATTCCGCGTCCCTCTTTAGCGAGAGACTTATATTTAACGATCCCTCCAACCAACTAGCACTCAACCATGCCTCTTTCAGGATATCGTCAGGGTAAATGAGAATCTCGATCTTACAATGCTTCTCGATCGATACGTCGAGGGACCGAAAATGGAAACGGTGGCGGATCCGATCTGGCTGATCGGAAGTATCTTTCAGTCCTGAGAACCCCCATCCTTTTTCCATGAAAATCACTTTCCCTTTTTCGCAAGCGGTCCACGTAACACACTGAGGAGCTCACCCCTCTCCCTCAATGCGCTCCCTTTCCTTTCCTTGCGTTCATCATACTCGGCACGTGTGCCCGGGCACTTCCCGGCGTACCTACGTGCCTCTTATGAAGAATCCAGTCACAATGGTGGAGGGGTTGGAGATTCCGATACGAATTTCCGGCGTTCCGCTACGCCACCGTCGCCGATATCGAATATACCCAGTTCGAGAAACGAGGAATTTCAGCCGCGAAATTCTCCACCTCCTGTGTCTCCTTTACTCTTCATACCTCCCCGTGCAGAGACGTAAATGAGGGTTACGGTATTTCGCGTGGTTATCGATGTGAAGGATCCACGATTGATCCCCCGGATCAGCCCTTTCGCAATCCTCCCTCCTTCTGCGTCGTAACTATCTCGAATGACATCATCCGCAAAGGATATCCGCTGGAAGTCTTTTTACGGAATATCGAGAAAAATGAATTTTTAAATCATTAATCCTTATAAAACTCCGAGAAATTAATTCTTGAATTTTTTATAAGAGTTTAATTGAACCATTTTAAGTTTCTATTGAACTACCATATATCAGGTTTTCGTTACACGGAAAAGACAGTTTTGCTATATCTAAAATTTTAGCTAGATGAAAATTATTATGTAGGACGCTCAAACTGGTTGCTAGAATTTAAACTTTGTGCAATAATTATTTTAATAGTTCAACAAAATTATTTTCAAATTTGCATCTGGCTAAATTTTTAGAATTGTTTTTTCCTTATATGAATTGTAAAATAACTCACGTTATAAATTATAAATTATTTTAAGAAATTAACTTTAATGTGTGGAGATCGTAGCTACAAAAAAACTCACCAACATTTCTTTATAAAAGCATTAAATTATTTTCCCTGTAAATATAGCATAGATATGCTTGGCTCAACTATGGCTGAGCAGTCTTGGCTCTTTAAATATTAAATGCCACAAATATAAAGATAGCGATAAATAATACTACGTATACAAGAATAAACTAGAAATAAAAGCGGAGGTGTAAGTAATAATTCATGTTGTTGCGCAAATGGCGGTTAACGTGCAGATTTCCCTTCATGTTCAGGGTAAAAGCACATCTTCACGACGACGGCAGCACAAAGCTGCTCGCTGTCTCGATTAAGTCTGTCGGAATGAACGAATGAAGCTGTTTCCACGGCGATTAATTCGCCTCTTCCGGTATTATCGCACCCGCGACGGCCGCATAATTACACAGCGGCATCGCATAATATCACACTGCGCGACGCCCTTTTTGTAACTCTCTTCGGTGAGAAAATGAGAAAATATCCGCGATCTCATTATCGGTCATCGTCAACGAAACCGGTTTTCCCAGTCACCTTAAAGTGTCAAAATTCGTTCGACAAACACAAAATAGATAATTAAAAATTCGACATAAAACTATTCTCACAACTATTCTACAAGGAAAGAATGGTTTTAAAAATATCTGAAAATTTAACTAGATACAGATTTGAAAGTAATTTTGTTGAACAATTAAAATAATTATGTAGGACGTTCGAGCTAATTGCTAAAATATTAAAAAATTGTTTGCAGCATTTCTCATTATGCTTGAATTTCCTACATAATTATTTTAATATCTAGCTCAATTTTTAGATATTTCAGCAAAATTCTTTCCATGTACGATATAAATATCCGCGCCATATATTGCAATTCGTCATATATCACATTCGATAAAATAAGCAAGTCTTCATAAACAGCTTATATAATAATATTGTTTACAAAATAGACATTTGTAAATAGATATTAAGTTCGTGCCGATGTTGAAGGAAAATTGAAACGCAGAAAATTTAAATTTTAATATACATTTATTAAATTATATAGGTTAGTCGGCACGAACTTTCCGGACAACCCAATATTTGTAAGCTATTCGAA